>Ga0316209_1000068_pt1 | contig 215986 bp, 222 predicted proteins | sample 6monopyrite_MG_FD_204945 | JGI IMG/M metagenome (GOLD analysis project Ga0316209, IMG submission 204945) | Microbial mat bacterial communities from mineral coupon in-situ incubated in ocean water Damariscotta River, Maine, United States -... | ecosystem: Environmental > Aquatic > Marine >... | reverse complement strand
ACATTTAAAAGAAGAAATTTTACAATATTTGTACTATTACAATCAGGAAAGACCACATCAAAGTTTAAACGGTCTAGCTCCTAATAAATTTAATCAAAACTGTCCTCGAATTAGGTAACCTTTACAGAGATGACATTCATTGTCATTTCGAGCGAAGTGAAACGAAGTCGAGAAATCTATTTTTTGATTTATGGCTTTTAGATTTCTCCATTGCAGTCGAGATGACATCTAATTGTCATTTCGAGCGGAGTGTAAACAAAGTCGAGAAATCTATTTTTTTAGTTTAAGGTTTTATAACTAAAGATTCTTTCAGGTCAATAATTTTATCATCTATAATTCCTAAATAACGTCGGCTTCCCAAATACCTATTTTTATTAAATTCATCGTAGTTTTTTTCGTTTTCGTTGATAGAACTTAAATGAACGTTGCTAGAAGAATGGATAAACTCTCCTTTGCCATTTCCAAGCCAAATTCCGACATGCGTAACGCGCATTTTTTTACCAGCTTTTGCGGGTGTTCCAAAGAATAGTAAATCGCCTTTTTCTAATCCTTCAAATTTCAAGTCTTTATCTACAATTTCTCCTGCATTTACTTGTTGTGAAGCATCACGCGGAATTACAAATCCGTTCATTAAATACACCGTTTTTGTAAAACCACTACAATCGTTTCCTTTTGTAGAAGTACCGCCCCACAAATAAGGAACGCCCAACATTGTTTTTGCAGAAGATTCTATAAATGCTGCATTTGCAGGATTTTTCTTTAACCAAGAATTGTACAAAACAGCTTCAGATTTTTTTACAAAACCATTTCTACCGTCAGGATATTCAACTTCGTAAAAAGAATCGTATTCTTTTTTTATGGCTAAAATCCCGCCAAAAACAATATCAGAAACTCTTGTTGATTTTTCATTTTTCTGCTCGTACACATATCCGAAGTTTTGAGTGTAAATCAATTTATTTTTTTGATTCCAGCTTTGTAATTCTTTAGCAGTCATTCTTTTAATTCCGCCACCATCAACCCAAGAAATATAGTTGTCTGGAGTTTGCACTCGATACCAATCTCCTTTTTTATCCAATACATTTAATTTCATTCCTAATAAACCTTGCGTGCCTAATTCGGCAGAATGTTTTGGTTTAGATCTAATATTTATTACAGAGTTATTTCCTAGCGCATATATTTTATTTCCAATAGCAGAATCTGGTAAAATTCTCACTTTATTTTTAAAAGAGATGTTTCTTTTTTTTAAGCTATCAAGTAAAATATCAAATGCTTTTTTTGTGGTAGTTTCACCTTTTAAAATCAGTGTGCTGTTTTTATTTTCAAACTGAATATCATAGATTTTAACACGTTTATCTGGAGCAAATTGTTGCTTTAAGTTTGTTTGAATTGTTTCTAAATCTGAAATTGTATTTGAACTGTTTTTACAAGAAATAAAAGCGGCAAAAAGCAAAGCAAAAAAAACGTTGAAAGATTTCATAAGAATGATTTTTTGCTAATGTACAAAATCGCAAAAATATTCAAATTGATTTCTCGAATAATCTTATATTTGGGGATAACCATTTTTTTTGATGATTTACCAGAATACTTTAGCATACGCAAAACAACAAGACACAGAAGATAAACTTTCACATTTACGTGAACAATTTCATATCCCGAAAGATAAAAACGGCAATGATTGGTTGTATTTTACAGGAAACTCATTAGGATTACAACCAAAAAAAACACAGAAATACATTCAGCAAGAACTAGACGATTGGGCAAAGTATGGCGTGGAAGGACATTTTGAAGCCAAAAATCCTTGGATGTCATATCACGAATTGTTAACAGAATCAATGGCGAAAATTGTTGGCACAAAACCATTAGAAGTTGTTGTGATGAATACCTTAACAACCAACTTGCATTTGTTAATGGTGTCTTTTTATCAACCAACAAAAAAGAAATATAAAATTGTAATTGAAAGTGATGCTTTTCCTTCGGATCGATATGCTGTACAATCTCAATTAAAATTTCACGGTTTTGATGCAGAAGAAGGTTTGATTGAATGGAAACCCAGAAAAGGAGAAGAGTTATTAAATATTGCAGATTTAAAAAAAATTGTTGCTGAACAAGGCGATGAAATTGCATTATTGTTAATTGGCGGCGTCAATTATTATACGGGACAATTTTTAGATTTAAAACGAATTGCAGAAATTGGGCATTCAAAAAACTGTTTTGTTGGAATTGATTTAGCACACGGAGCAGGAAATATTTCTCCAGATTTACATAATTCTGATGTCGATTTTGCAGCTTGGTGTACTTATAAATATTTAAATTCTGGACCAGGAAGTTTGGGCGGATTATTCGTGCATGAAAAACACACAGACAATAAAGAATTACCGCGCTTTGCTGGTTGGTGGAATCACAATAAAGAAACACGTTTTAATATGCGTCAACCTTTTGATGTTATGAAAGGCGCAGAAGGCTGGCAATTGTCAAATCCGCCAATATTATCAATGGCAGCCATTAAAGCTTCGTTAGATATGTTTGTAGAAGTTGGCATGGAAGCATTGCGAGAAAAATCAGAAAAACTAACTGGATATTTTGAGTTTTTAATAAATCAAATTGATTCTGATAGTATTAAAATTATTACACCATCAAATCCAAAAGAACGTGGTTGTCAATTGTCAATTCAAGTAAAAAATGCAGATAAAAGTTTACATAAAAAATTAACCGAAAATAATATCATTACAGATTGGCGAGAACCTGATGTTATTCGTTGTGCGCCAGTACCAATGTATAACAGTTTTGAAGATGTGTATAGAATGGTTTCTGTTTTAAAAGAGTTGTTAAATTAATAGAAATGTTTACTCGAGCGCAGTCGAGAGGTTATATTTAGGTCTCGACTGCGCTCGACCTGACAAGAAATAAATATGAAAAATAAAGAAAACATACTAATAGTTGGTGCTGGATTATGCGGTTCACTTTTGGCACTTCGTTTAGCACAAAGAGGTTTTAAAGTTGAAGTATATGAAAGTAGACCAGATTTACGTGTTACAGACATTTCTGCAGGGAAGTCTATCAATTTGGCATTATCAGATCGCGGTTTTAAAGCTTTACGTTTGGCTGGAGTAGAAGATAAAGCTCGAGAAATTTGCATTCCGATGTACGGACGTTTAATGCACGATACAAAAGGAAATACCTTTGCTTCTAATTATTCAGGTAGAGAAGGAGAATATATCAATTCTATTTCTCGTGGAGATTTAAATGGAATTTTATTAACCGAAGCAGAAAAGCACGAAAATGTAAATATACATTTCAACTCTAAATGTATTTCGATAGATATTGAAAATATGAAAGCTCGTTTTGAAAATTACAATAATAAAGTAGAATTCTCTGTTGACGCAGATGTTATTTTCGGAACAGATGGCGCAGGTTCTATTTTGCGTAAAAGCTATTATTTAGAGAAGAAATTTTTGTTTAGTTATTCGCAAAACTACTTAACACACGGATACAAAGAATTGGAAATTCCGGCAGATAAAAACGGAAGTCATCTTATGAGTAAAGATCATTTGCATATTTGGCCACGTGGCGAGTACATGTTAATTGCTTTACCAAATATGGACGGAAGTTTTACCGTAACGCTTTTTTTAAGTTATGATGAAGGCGAATATAATTTCAATAATTTAACCTCAGAAGAAAAAATTACAGCGTTTTTTGAAAATGAATTTCCAGATGCGTTGGCTTTAATTCCAAATATAAAAGATGAGTTTTTAAATAATCCAGTTGGAGCTTTAGGAACCGTAAAATGCTCACCTTGGAGTTATCAAAATAAAACGATTTTATTGGGCGATGCAGCACATGCAATTGTTCCGTTTTACGGACAAGGAATGAACGCTTCTTTTGAAGATGTTACCGTTTTTGATGAAATTTTGAATCAAGATTTAGGCAATTGGGAAACTGTTTTTAAATCGTTTGAAAAAGCAAGAAAACAAGATACAGATGCCATTGCAGATTTAGCGATTGATAATTTTTATGAGATGAAAGATCATGTTGCAAATCCGTTATTTAAGCAAAAGCGAAAAATAGAAATGGATTTAGAAAAGAATTTTCCGACTAAATATTTTTCAAAATATTCTATGGTTACTTTTAATGAAAACATTTCGTACGATGAAGCCATGAAAAAAGGACGCGCACAAGACAAAGCATTATTGAATTTAATTGCTGATGATGATATTCCGACTTCGCTCGATATGACAAAAGAAGAATTGGAAATTGTTTTAAAGAAAGTACAACAAGAAACGAACGAAATTTTAGAAGAAGATAAAATTGCTGGGTTGTGATCATAAATTAGACCTCACAGGTTTTTAAAACCTGTGAGGTCTAAAAAGTAAAAGAATGAAAACATATATCGTTTTATTAAGAGGAATTAACGTCTCAGGAAAAAACAAACTTCCGATGGCAGATTTACGTGAATTATTATCTAAGCTAAATTTTCAAAATGTGCAAACGTACATTCAAAGTGGAAATATCATTTTAGAATCTGATAAAACTAAAAAGCAAATTTGTGCAATAATAAAAAAAGGAATTCATACAAGATTTGGGTACGATGTTCCTGTCATTATAAGAACAATTGCTGAATGGAAAAAGGTGATTGCTACCTATCCATTTCCAACTAATAATACTAAAATAGTCGCTTTTGTATTTTTGAATCAAAAAACATCAGAAACAAAAATTGAGGTAAAAGGTATAAAAGATGATGAATACCTAATTGATAATGATATGATTTATATTTATTGTCCATCAGGGTTTGCAAATACAAAAATTTCTAACAATATGTTTGAGAGAAAGTTAAAAGTAACAGCAACCACAAGGAATTATAACACAACTTTAAAATTATTAGAATTAGCAAAAGACCTCGCAGGTTTTTAAAACCTGTGAGGTTTAAATAAAAGAAAGATGAAATACGAAATAGTACAATCAACTAATTATTATCATATTTTTAATCAAGGAAATAATGGTGAAAACATATTTATTGAAGAAATGAATTATGTTTATTTTCTAGAGTTGATAAAAAAGCATCTACTTCCGGTTATTGATATATTATCTTATTGTTTGTTAAAAAATCATTTTCACTTATTAGTTTATGTAAAAGAAATTGAGGAAGAAGAAAAAATATCACAATCATTTTCTAATTTTTTTAATTCATATTCAAAAGCAATCAATAAAAAATATAAAAGAAGTGGTAGTTTGTTTAGAGATCGATTTAAGAGAATTAGAATAGAAGATGAGGTATATCTTAAAAAATTAATCATTTATATCAATTTGAATCCGATTTATCATCAGTTTGTAAAGAATATAAATGCATATAAACACTCTTCGTATTTAAGTTTGATATCAGATAAAAGCACTTTATTAAAGCGAGAAGAAGTAATTTCATTATTTGATAATAGAGAAAATTTTATACATCATTTGACGCATAAAAAATTAGAGTTTGATAAAAAATTAACAGAATTAGTATTAGAATGATTAATTTTAGACCTCACAGGTTTTTAAAACCTGTGAGGTCTTTGTAATAGATAAATAAACATGGATAAAAAAGTAACACCAAGAGGCGCATATCCACACATAAAAGTGGTGGGAGATTTTATTTTTGTGTCAGGAACAAGTTCTCGAAGACCAGACAATACAATAGCTGGAGTTGATATTATTGACGAAATGGGAACAAAACATCTCAATATAGAAACACAAACAAGAGAAGTTTTACAAAATATTAACAAGAACTTACAGAAAGTTGGAGCAAGTATAAAAGATGTAGTAGATGTTTCTACATTTTTGGTAAATATGAATGATTTTGCAGGTTATAATAAAGCATACGCAGAGTTTTTTGATAAGGAAACTGGACCAACAAGAACAACTGTTGCTGTGCATCAATTACCACATCCAGATTTGGTAGTAGAAATTAAAGTGACTGCTTATAAGAAACAATAAATAAAATAAAATGTCTCCTCGAGCATTATTGAAAATTGAAAAATTTTTTAATTTGAAAATAAAAGCGCAGCTTACGAGAGGTTGTAAAGTTTTAGAAAATTAAATAGGTCTCGACTGCGCTCGACCAGACAAACGTAGATAAATGATTAAATTTTTCAGACATATTAGAAAATCATTACTTATGGAAAATAAAAGATCTAAACCTGCCTTGCCGGCAGGCAGGTATTTTAAATATGCAATTGGCGAAATTGTATTGGTGGTGATTGGTATTTTAATTGCGTTGCAGATTAACAGTTGGAATCAAAATAGACTAGATACAATAGAAGCAAAAAAGCTTACAAAGTCTATCTATAACGATATTGTTAGAGATACTTTATTATTAACCAATCATATTAAAGAAAATGAAGATTTACTAGCATATAATACAATTCTCTTAAATAAATTAAAAAATGATAACGCAACTATTCATACTTTTAAAAAGGTAGCAGAAGATTTTAAACCAGACTTCTGGAATTTAGAGTCGTTTAATAATACAACATTAAATTCAATTGAATCTTCTGGTAAAATAGATTTACTAGAAGATGATTTAAAAATAAAATTGTTAGAATATAAAATTGCACAAAACGAATGCCTCTCTAAAATAAATATGGAGATTTATTTAAATAGAATAAATGATTTCTCATCACTTTATAACTTTGGAAGAGATGAAAGTAAATTCTTAAAAAAGCTGAATGAAAATATTGTTGATGTAAGACGTTATGCAAATAATTTAAATTCATTAGTTGGCTATAAAAACTTCATGATGAAAGGATACATTTCTTCATCAAAAAAAGCACTAAAAAAAGCAAGATTACTTATTGATTACATTAATAACCTAAGCTATGATTAAATTTTTCAGAAAAATCCGTAAAAACCTACTTATGGAAAATAAAACAAGCAAACCTGCCTTGCCGGCAGGCAGGTACTTTAAATACGCCATTGGCGAAATTGTGTTGGTTGTTATTGGTATTTTAATTGCGCTTCAAATTAACAATTGGAACGAACAAAAAAAAGAACAAAAAATAGTCGAATCTTATTTAAAGAACCTTGTTGTTGATTTGAATGAAGATATTAAAATGACAGAAGATTTAATTTTAATTATTAAGTATAAAGTTTTGTATATAGACAAACTGGCAACATTTTTCAGAAACAAAGATATAAATGAATTGGATAATTTAGAGGTATTTTACCAAGCTTATGACAATTATGGTTACAGGCCTTTTACTTGGTATAAAAGTACAATTGATGAAATTAAAAGTTCAGGGAGTTTGAAATTGATAAAAAACGATTCCCTGAGAAAATACATTAATCAATACTATGCATTAACAGATCATTTGGATCAGGATTTTATCAATGATAGTGAAGGAGCAAAGTCTTTACGTGTGTCTCTGTTTAATATTGTAAATACAAATTACCCAAACCGTAAAGATCTAGTAGACTCCTTAAATCTATCCTACAGAAAAAGTGATAAATCTATATTTACAAATTCAAAAGTTTACAATGCGGCAAGAAAAAGCAATTTTAAATTGCTTACAAATAATATAAATGATATTCATGTTTTTGTAAATAACTTATTTAGGTATAATGGTTTATTAAACGTTCGGTACAAAAGAGAATTTCCTAGATTAATAAAAATGGGTAAAAATATAATTGAAATGATAGAAAAAGAATACAATGATTAAATTTTTTAGACATATTAGAAAATCTTTACTCATGGAAAACAAAACCTCCAAGTACTTTAAATATGCCATTGGAGAAATTGTGTTGGTTGTTATTGGTATTTTAATTGCGCTTTCAATTAATAATTGGAATGAAAGTCGAAAGCAAAGAGTTAAAGAAATAGACGCTTTAGAGAATATCAAGACATCGTTGTTGGCAGATTTAGAGTTATACAATGGGATATTTAAATTAAGACTTAGCTGGAAACAAAAAGGTTTAGAGTATTTAAAAGAAGTGGCTTATTATAAACGTAAAGTTCCAGAAGACAGTATTTTTAATAATTATTTTGGAATGATTACAGATATTGTTTTTCGATATGACAGTGGCTCGTATGATGCTTTAAAATCTTCTGGATTTGACTTGATACAAAACAAAGAATTAAGAAAAAAAATCATAAATACTTATCAAATACAATTGCCAGCATATATGGGGTTTATTAATGACAAATTAGATAGATCAGAACCTTTAGAAAACGAATACAATAAAGACATATTTAAAGATTACGTAGCAAAAACTAAAAAAAACAAACTGGAGGTTTCGATTGACTTTAAAGTAGATAATGTGATTGAACATCCTTCATTTTTAGGATTGTTACGTTTAGAAAATGGAAAATATGATAATACCATCAGTCGTATTAATAGAGTGATATTCTTTTCAGAAGAATTGATCAAAGAAATTGATAATGAGCTTCAAATTTTAAAATAAATGAAGAAATGTATTGAACTAAAAAAAATAAACAATGATTAAATTCTTCCGAAAAATCCGTCAAAACCTACTTATGGAAAATAAAACAGGCAAGTACTTTACATATGCCATTGGCGAAATTGTATTAGTAGTTATTGGAATTTTAATTGCATTGCAAATTAATAATTGGAATCAAAATAGATTAGACAAGATTAAGTCACAAGAATATCATCTAAGAATTATTGAAGACTTAGATCAATTGAATACTATTTTATCAAAGGAATCAAAAAGAGCTTTACAAGTACAAAAATATTTATCTGCATCTGTTGATATATTAAAAGGTAAAGAACTTACCAAAAAAAATAAAGACATCTTAGATTTAGCATTAAATAATTATTTTCAAATGGTAGAATTACAAGAAAGTTTAGGTACTTACGAAGAGTTAAAAAGTAGTGGGCAGCTAGGTTTGATCTATAATAAAGATTTACGAAAAGAATTAAATCAATATATAGAAGCTTTAGGTGCTTACAGTAAAATTATTACTCAATTAACATCTCAGGTTAACAAAACAGAACCGATAGACAAATATGTAACTTTATTTGTAGCTGAAGAATTTCCATTAGATAAAATCTCCCTTGAATACGATTTTGATTTGTTGAAAAAAGACAACTTTTTAATAAATACTTTATCAAGATATTCATTGCATTGGAAAGCAAAATCATTTTTTAACAATAATATGTTAAAAGTTGGAGAAAGCTTAAAAAAGAACATTCTAAAAGAGTTAAGTAATGATTAAATTCTTTAGAAAAATCCGTAAAAACCTACTTATGGAAAATAAAACAGGCAGGTATTTTAAATACGCCATTGGCGAAATTATTTTAGTTGTAATTGGTATTTTAATTGCGTTGCAAATTAATAATTGGAATGAGGATAGAAAAAACGCTCAAAGTGAAACCATTTTCCTAGAAGGTATTCTAAACGACATCTCTCAACAAAAAAAATTATGTACTAATCAAATTGATTTTGAATCCAAGAATGAAAAATGGTCGTTAAAAGCTATAGAAACTAGTAAAAGTACTTCTATTAAAAATCAATTAGATTCACTCTATGTATATGTTCAGCATTTAAAACAAAGATTAACATTCGCTGTTTTTAACCCAACTTATGAAGAATTGAAATCAACCGGAGCTCTAAGGTTAATTAAAAATAAAAACTTAAAAAGCGATATTATTTTGTTTTATCAAAATTTAGAAAAAAGAGCTGAAATTATAATCAACAACAACCATAATATAGATAACATATATAAGACTTATGTATTAGGTAATTCCTTTGGCTTTTATTACAACAATCTAGAAAAGATACAAGTTAATTGGAAACATAAACCTTCTCAAATACTTAGATTATCCAATAATTTGAATGCTCGAAAAAATCTAACTATTTCTAATTTATATAGAGCTAAAGACGTATTGATTGAGGCAAATCAATTAGAATTAAAAATTAAAGAATATCTTAGAAGTAAATGATTAAATTTTTTAGACATATCAGAAAATCATTACTCATGGAAAATAAAAAATCTAAACCTGCCTTGCCGGCAGGCAGGTACTTAAAATATGCAATTGGTGAAATAGTATTGGTGGTTATTGGGATTCTAATTGCGTTGCAGATTAATAACTGGAATGAAAAAAGAAAAGACACTTCTTTTGAGTTGAAAATGTTAAAAGAAATACAGATTAACCTAAAAAAAGATTTAAGACGAGACACTTTAATTTTAGAAGAGAGAATTAAAGTCAAAAAAGAAGCGATTATTAATGTATTAGAAATCATAAATTCTAATAAAAAAGTGGAAGATTCTATTGTTAAGAAAGAATTTTATATAGCTGGTATTGGAATAGTTTTTACTTATGATGATGGAGCTTACCAAGCATTAAAAGCTATTGGATTAGATAAGATTAGTAACGATTTTTTAAGAAATAAACTTGTACGTTTTTTTGATCATAATTTGCCATTAGCTAAAACTTTTATTGGTTATAATGAAAATTACAACTATCAAAAAAGTGAAGAATTAAAGGGAGATATTGTTAATTTAAAGTATGTAAAAGGGAAGAACTGGTACATAACCAGAGAAATATCACTCAAAACATTAAAAAACAACCCAAATGTTATAAAATTATTAGATTTAGAATCTGATATTCATTGGAATTATAATTTAAGAATGAATGATATAATTAGAAGCTATAAAGAAATAATTGAAAGTGTTACACAAGAAATTAAAAGACTAGAAAATGATTAAATTCATGTATTGAATGAATATAAAAAACTACATAAACGGAAAACTGGTTGCACCAGAGGCAGGCAATTTTATTGATAATTACAATCCGTCAAACGGAGAAGTGTATGGCCAAATCCCGAATTCATCTACTAAAGATGTAGAGTTTGCATATCAATCAGCAAAAGAAACTTTTCCTGCTTGGTCAAATTCAACGTTAGAAGAACGAAGCAGAATTTTAATCAAAATTGCTGAACTATTAGAAGTAAACTTAGAACGTTTTGCATTGGCAGAATCTAAAGACAACGGAAAGCCGTTAAGTTTAGCAAGACAAATTGATATTCCGAGAGCAGCAAGTAATTTTCGTTTCTTCGGAAATGCCATTACACAGTTTGCATCAGAAGCTCATGAAAGTGTTGGATTAAATGCCGTAAATTTTACATTACGTCAACCTTTAGGTGTTGTTGGCTGTATTTCTCCATGGAATTTACCATTGTATTTATTTACATGGAAAATTGCTCCGGCAATTGCAGCAGGAAACTGTGTTATCGCAAAACCAAGTGAAGTAACACCCATGACGGCGTATTTATTAGGAGAAATTTGTACAGAAGCTGGTTTGCCAGATGGTGTTTTAAATATTGTTCACGGATTAGGAACAACAACAGGTCAAGCAATTGTAGAACATCCAAATATTAAAGCAATTTCATTTACTGGCGGAACGCAAACAGGAGCTCATATTGCAAGAGTTGCTGCGCCAATGTTTAAAAAGTTATCGTTAGAATTAGGAGGAAAAAATCCAAACATTATTTTTGCAGATTGTGATTATGATAAAATGTTAGAAACGACGGTTCGTTCTTCTTTTGCCAATCAAGGTCAGATTTGTTTATGCGGAAGTAGGATTTTTGTAGAAGAATCCATTTATAAAAAATTCAAAATTGATTTTGTTCAGAAAGTAAAACAATTACAAGTTGGTCATCCATCAAATGAGAATACAAATATCGGAGCTTTAGTATCAAGGTCACATTTAGAAAAAGTAGAAAGCTATATCAAAATTGCTGAAGATGAAGGCGGAAAAGTTCTGTGTGGAGGTTTGGAAGTAACAATCCCTGGTTTTGAAAATGGCTATTATTTACAACCAACTGCAATTGAAGTTGAGGGTAATTCTTGTCGTATTAATCAAGAAGAAGTGTTTGGTCCAGTTGTTACTTTGATGTCTTTTAAAACAGATAAAGAAGTGTTGGCACTAGCAAACGATGTAAAATATGGATTGTCCGCAACATTATGGACAAACAATTTAAATAGAACGATGCAGTTTTCGAAACAATTACAAACCGGAATTGTTTGGGTAAATACTTGGATGTTACGTGATTTACGTACGCCATTTGGTGGAACAAAAGCATCTGGAGTTGGTAGAGAAGGCGGTTTTGAAGCTTTGCGCTTTTTTACAGAACCAAAAAATATATGTATAAAATACGAATCCCATCTTCCGTCTTCCCAAAGGGAAGAAGCTTTATGAGGATAGTATATGTAAAAGATAAATAAAATTAATAATTTAATAATAAATTCCTTCCCTTTGGGAAGGGTTAGGGATGGGATGAACTTAGAAATACAAAATAAAAAGGCCTTAGTTTGCGGAAGCACACAAGGAATCGGAAGAGCATCTGCAATGGGTTTGGCGGCAGAAGGAGTTAATGTAACATTGATTGCGCGTAATGAAGAGAAGTTGAAAGCAGTACTTTCAGAATTACCAAACAACAATCAAAATCATTCTTATATTGTGGCAGATTTTTCTAATCCGAAAGATCTAAAAGAGAAACTGGAAGCTTCAAATTTGAATTTTCATATTTTGGTAAACAATACTGGAGGACCTGCTGGAGGACCAATTTTTAACGCCAAATTAGAAGAATTTGAAAACGCATTTACACAACATTTAAAATGTAATCATGTGTTGGTGCAAGCAGTTGTTCCGTTTATGAAAACAAAATGTTTTGGTAGAATTATTAATATTATTTCTACTTCGGTTAAGCAACCTTTAGATGGTTTGGGAGTTTCGAACACGATTCGTGGAGCAGTTGCTAGCTGGTCAAAAACTTTGGCAAATGAATTGGGAGAATTTGGAATTACTGTAAACAATGTGTTGCCAGGAGCAACAGGAACAGAGCGTTTGAATGAAATTATTAAGAATAAATCAGCGAAGACAGGAATGTCTTTTGATGAGGTAGCAGCGGCAATGAAAAATGCTTCACCGGCTCAACGCTTTGCAAAACCAGAAGAGATTGCAAATGCAGTAGTGTTTTTAGCAAGTGAGAAAGCAAGTTTTATTAACGGAATTAATGTTCCGGTTGATGGCGGAAGAACGAAAAGTTTATAAAAAGACCTCACAGGTTTTTAAAACCTGTGAGGTCTCATAAATAAAATGTATTTAAACCTAAATTTCGCGTTAGGGATTGAAGCGACATCCTTTTTATGTTAGTTTTTAAAGAGCGTCATTACGAGTAAAACGAAGTAATCTTTAAGTAAAATGGAGATTGCCACAGAAAGAGAAAAATTTTTTTCGCAATGATAATAAAAAGATACAGCGAAAAGCCCGACCTTTAGGTAACGCTCAGAAAAAAATAAAGAACAGAGAAAAAGAGTTAAGGTGGTTTTAAATGAAATCTTATCTTTTGATTCTAAATATCTAATAATCTAAAAATCTATAAAATGAATTTAGTACAACCTTTAAATTTTAAAAAGTGGATAGATGAACATCGTCATTTATTAAAGCCACCTGTTGGCAACAAATGTGTTTGGGATAATGGCGAATATATTGTGATGGTTGTTGGTGGTCCAAATGCTAGAAAAGATTATCATTATAACGAAACTCCAGAATTCTTTTATCAAGTTGAAGGAGATATGGTGTTAAAAATTATTGTTGACGGAAAATCGCAAGATGTAGAAATCAACGAAGGTGATATTTATTTATTGCCAGCAAAAGTGCCACATTCTCCGCAACGAAAAGAAAATACTGTTGGTTTGGTAATAGAATATCCACGTTCTAAAGAAATGTTAGATGCGTTGGAATGGTATTGTGAAAACTGTGGAAACCAGTTATATAGAGAAGAATTTGCGTTGGATAATATTGAAACTGATATGCCAATTATTTTTGACAACTATTATTCTGATACACAAAAATGTACCTGCTCTAATTGTGGAACTATAATGGAAGCTCCAAATAAAATTAAGTAAATTTGTTTGTCATTACGAGGAAGTAATGACGAAGTAATCTCATTATAAAAAAGAAGATTGCCACGGCTAAAGCCTCGCAATGACAGAAACGAATGGAAAAAAGAAAATTACGTATTAACGGACATTCACATTTATTACCATATCCAGAAGAGATTCCGCAGTTTATGAAAGATAAAGGAATTTTTTGGGTTGATAAGGACCGTAAATTTATGCTTCAAAAAGATTGGAGCAGACCAGTTACAGATTCTAGTTTTTTCTTAAATGAAAAATTAGAATGGATGGAGCGTTTTAAAATAGACCATGCTGTTGTCTTAAACTTATCTCAATTATATGGAAATGGTTTGCGTGTTGAAGAAATGAAAAAAGCGTTGCGTTTTCAAAATGATTTTAATGCGAGAATTCAGCAAGAAAATCCGTCTAAATTTACTTGTGGATTTGTTGTGCATCCAGGGTTTGTTCAAGGAGCTTGTTGGGAAATTGAGCGCTGTGTAGAGCAATTAGGGATGCGTTTATTATGTTTACCAACGCATTACATGGATACTATCGGAACTTGGCGTTGTATTTTTGATGAAGAAAATGAGCCTATTTTTGAATTGGCAAGTAAGTATAATTTAGCTGTTGAAATTCATCCATATGACGGAGAAAAATTTATCAAATTAGAAAATACTTCTTGGCGTTTTCACTTAATTTGGATGTTGGCACAATGTGCAGATGCGTATCACTTTTTAACGTTAAATGGTTATCAAGATAAGTTTCCAGGAATGCGCGTTTGTTTTGCACATGGCGGGCAATTAGCACAAATAAACTTAGGGCGTAGAATTCAGGGTTTTGATGGAAGACCAGATCTATTTGAAGGGAAAACACATCCTAGAAAAGCAGTTGGGCATAAAAATATTTTCTTTGACACGTTGGTTCACGATACTGGCGGATTGCAATTGTTGATTAAAAATCAAGGTTCAAAACAAGTATTGATGGGTTTAGATGATCCGTATCCATTAGGAGAAATGGAAAGTGAGCAACAATCTTCTTATCCAGGAAAAATTTTAGATTTAGCAATTGAACAAGGAATTATAAAGGAAACTGAACGCGATGCTATTTGGGACGATAATGTACTACAATGGCTTTTTGGTAATGATGAAAAAGGAAAACAAGAATTAATTAAAAAGATTTTATCATAAACAATAAACCTCGCAATTGCGAGGTTTATTGTTTATGTAGTTATTACTGTTTTTATTTAAAAAAAGAAGTAATATTAATTGAGACTTCACTCCAGGTTTTAGATATTCCGTCTGCTGCTTTGTGTAAATCTTTACAAACAACATTTAAAGAATCTACTGCATTCTGAGCATTCCAATTATCTAAATTCATAGTTGCATTTAACTTGAATTCTTTTCCTTCTATTGTATAGGTAAAAGGTAAGTCTGCTGTAACTCCATTCATGGTAATTAAAGCAGCTCCATTTGTGTCGTCTGTCAATGTTAATTTTCCAGACAACAAACTTGTGTTATCCATAACACCAAAGAAAAATTTCTTCAATTTACTATCTCTATCAGGATTATTTGTAAAAATGCTACTTACAGGAATTGAAAATTCAGTATTGTTAATCGCCTCTTTTGCAGAATCTCCATTACCATTTTTAGTGATATTAATATTTTTGAATTCTCCCTTAACAGCAATTTTATCTGTTGTTTTATAAGCAATCCAATTAATTGAATTGTTAGCAGTTTCTAATGAAAAAGCAGCTGTTGCTACTTCTTTTTTGACTGATTTCTTTTTCGTTTCAGATTTACATGAAGTAAGTTGAAAAGTAATTGCTAATAATATTGTAATAAATAATGTTTTTTTCATGATAAGTATTTTATAGTTCTTTAACTATTTTAATGTATTCTTTCTTTGCATTGTCAATCGACATTCCTCTTAATTGAATCCAAGCGTTTAGTTTAAATCCATTTCTAAGGTCTATTTCGTTTGTTTCAATAAAATCAGGGTTGTTATCACCATAAGTAGCTTGTTTGTAGTAAGCATATAACTTGAGCATAACATCTGGGGCAAATTTATCTTGGGACAATCTTGAAACTATTTGATAAGCTTCTTGAAATTGTATGTCAATTATTTTACTCATTTTATATATGTGCAACTATTTGTTCTCCTCCTTTTACTTTATCACCAATTTTTACATCAATTTTAGTGTTTAAAGGTAAAAATAAATCTACTCTTGATCCAAATTTAATAAAACCAGCATCAGTTCCTTGAGTAACTTCTTCTCCTTCTTTAGCATAATTAACAATTCTTTTAGCTAATGCTCCCGCAATTTGCCTATATAGAACCTGTCCGAAAATTTTATTTTCTACAACAATTGTTGTTCTTTCGTTTTCTGTTGAAGCTTTTGGATGCCAAGCTACTAAATATTTTCCTGGGTGATATTTACTGCATTTAACAATTCCGCTTAGTGCATAACGAGTTACGTGAACATTTAAAGGAGACATAAAAATAGAAACTTGTATTCTTTTGTCTTTAAAGAATTCAGGTTCAAAAACTTCTTCAATAACAACCACTTTACCATCAACTGGAGCAATAATGTGACGATTATCTATTGAGGTATTTCTTTTTGGATTTCTAAAAAATTGAAGAACAATTACAAAAAATAAAATCAATATAATTTGAATTGTTTTTTGTAACCAAGCAATATCAATAAATTTATCTGCTAATAAAATTCCGACTACAATAATTAAAGAGGTTATGGTAATAGTTTTAAATCCTTCTTTATGAAACATAAAAGTTCAATTTTAAATGATGAAGTATAAATACAAATATACAAATGGTGCTGCAAAAAACAAACTATCTAATCGATCTAATAATCCGCCATGACCTGGCATAATGTTTCCGCTGTCTTTAATATTCGCTTGTCTTTTAAATTTTGATTCTATTAAATCTCCAATTGTACCAATAATTGAAAGTATTGCTGCAATAATCATCCAGTCTAGTAACGTAATTTTTTGGTTGTTATGTTGTTGAGTGATAAAAAATGCTGCAATTAGTGAAAATACCAATCCTCCAATAAAACCTTCTATTGTTTTCTTTGGAGACACACTTTTAAATAGTTTGTTTTTGCCAAAATTTTTTCCAACTAAATAAGCGAAACTATCATTTACCCAAATAAAAATTAAAATACAAATTAGAATTTCTGGTTGATAATCGCCAAAAATAAATGGAATTGATATTAAGAAGTAAAAAGGTAAAACTAGATATATAAGTTGTAAAAATAATCGTTGAAACATGGTGTCAACCATAATTTTTTTAGAGCTAAATAGTAAGTAAACTAAAATAAGTAATCCAACGATGGTAAAACTCAGGGTTGCTTGTGAAGAATAACCTTCTATTGGATTCATAAAGAAATACAACATCCCTCCTAAAAAAAGATAAGGTATGATGTTTTTAGAATGTATTAATTTAGAGAATTCCCAAATACAAATAACAGCAAAAATAGACGTTAAAGCTATATAGCTTTTTTCGTCGTATAAAATTGCAAATAAAAAAAGAGTAACATAAACAAATCCAGAAATAGATCTAGTTAGTAAGTTCTGCATATTAAAAATCTTCAAACAGCAGCAAATATAAGTTTTTTGAATTACTGTTTCCGTAATTTAAGAAATTATCGTCTTTTTTGTTGATAGAATAATTTTTTATAGCGCTAATGTTCGTTGGTATATTTTCTTTAAAATTGGTTTTAATCCCAGTTAAACCTTCTCCTGTGTTTTTAACGAGTTGACTTGTAGTAGCATAAACGATAAAGTGTTCAGAGAGCGATGCTAGTTTTTTACTTTTTAATTGATTAGAAGAAAAAAGAACATCACCATTATCTGCAATTAAATGTTCACAAGTTGTAAAAAAAGGAGCTGAGTAGTTAATATCTGATTTAATAGTAACATCTTTTTTATCAATTAATTTAGTTAGATTATTGTCTAAACAAACCAATTCTTTCCAGTTATTCTCTTTGATAATATTTTGTAGGTGGAATTCAATTTCCTCTTTCTTAGTGCAATACAGAAATTTACCCCCTTTTTCTAAAAAATAATGTACAAAAGAATCATCTAAAGATAAATTGACTTCTTGTTGTTTCGCCGACTTTTCTTCAGATGTTTCTTTTGATCGTTTAAATACTTTTTTTAAAAAACTCATTTAATAAAAATAAGATTATTCTTCTTTTTTATCAGGTTCTTCTGCGTCAATAACTATTTCTTTTCTTATTATTTCTTCTTCATCAAACGGTCTTTTTCCAAAAATTTTCATTAAATCATCTTTAAAAATGACTTCTTTTTCTAATAATAATTCTGCCAGAATTGACAATTTTTCTTTGTTAGTTTTCAATAACTCAATAGCTCTTACATATTGAGCTTCTATCATTTTAGAAATTTCTTTATCAATTTTTTTAGCAGTTTCTTCACTATACGGTTTTACAAAAGCATCATTTCCAGAAGAATCATAATAAGTAATGTTTCCTACTTCTTCATTTAAGCCATAAACTGTTACCATAGCTCTAGCCTGTTTAGTCACTTTTTCTAAATCACTTAAAGCTCCCGTAGAAATTTTATCAAAAATAATTTTTTCTGCTGCTCTACCACCTAAAGTAGCACACATTTCATCAAGCATTTGATCTGTTTGTACTATCATTCTTTCTGCTGGTAAATACCAAGCTGCTCCTAAAGATTGCCCTCTAGGCACAATGGTTACTTTTACTAGAGGAGCTGCGTGTTCTAACATCCAACTAACGGTTGCATGACCAGCTTCGTGATACGCAATTGTTTTCTTTTCTTTAGGTGTAATTACTTTATTTTTCTTTTCTAAACCACCAACAATTCTATCTACTGCATCTAAGAAGTCTTGATGTTCAATAGCTTTTTTGTCTGTTCTAGCTGCAATTAATGCTGCTTCGTTACACATATTTGCAATATCTGCACCAGAAAAACCAGGAGTTTGTTGAGCTAAAAATTCGATATTGACGTCATCTGCTAATTTTAAAGGTTTTATATGTACTTCAAAAATTGCTTGTCGTTCTTTAATGTCTGGTAAATCAACGTAAATTTGTCTGTCAAAACGACCTGCACGCATCAAAGCTTTATCTAAAACATCAGCTCTATTTGTAGCAGCAAGAACAATTACATTTGTATCTGTGCCAAAACCATCCATTTCTGTTAAAAGTTGATTTAACGTGTTTTCACGTTCGTCATTTCCTCCAGTCATACTATTTTTACCACGAGCTCTACCAATAGCATCAATTTCATCAATAAAAATAATTGAAGGTGATTTTTGTGCAGCTTGTTTAAATAAATCTCTAACTCGTGAAGCACCAACACCAACAAACATCTCTACAAAATCTGAACCTGATAAAGAGAAAAAAGGTACTTCAGCTTCACCAGCAACAGCTTTTGCTAATAATGTTTTTCCTGTTCCAGGTAATCCAACTAATAATGCACCTTTTGGAATTTTTCCTCCTAAAGCAGTATATTTCTCTGGGTTTTTTAAGAAATCTACAATTTCTTGTACTTCTTCTTTTGCTCCAACAAGTCCAGCAACATCTTTAAAAGTTGTTTTAACTTTTGTGTCTTTATCAAAGAGTTTTGCTTTAGATTTACCAATGTTAAATATTTGCCCACCAGCTCCTCCGCCAGCTCCTCCACCAGACATTCTTCTCATAAAAAACAACCAAATTGCTATTAAAATGATAAAGGGTAAGAAGGCAAAAATTTGATCCATAAAACTTGTTTGTTCTATGTTTTTTTGATCAAAATTTAAATTATATGTTTTCTTAGCTTCAGAAAGTTGATTTTCAAAATTTTGTAAATCCCCAAAATCATAAGAAAAAACAGGTGCTTTTTGATTGAAAACGGTTGTTTTTTTATATTTTTTATAGGCTTCTTTATTTAACGCTTCATCTGTAAGGTAAATTTGTGCACTACTTCTGTTAACAATAACGATCTCTTTTATATCATTGCTATTTAAAACTTCAGTAAATTTATTTGTTGAAATATTTTTAGAAGCTGCATCGCCAGAATTTAAAAACTGAAATGCTAGTATAAGTACAAATATTGCCCCATAAACCCAGTAAAAATTGAACTTGGGCATATTTTTTTTATTGTTATTTTTAGAATCACTCATGTGTTAAATTTCTGTGCTATTGATTAATTGGTTGGGCTAATTTTTGTTATCTTGGCATCACCCCAAAGACTTTCTATATCGTAATACTCTCTTATGTTTTTTTGAAAAACATGAACTACAACGTTCACATAATCCATTAAAACCCACTCTGAATTTATTTCTCCTTCTATATGCCAAGGTTTGTCTTTTATACTTTTGCTTACAACTTTTTGAATTGAACTAGAAATGGCCTTAACTTGAGTATTAGAACTTCCAGAACAAATAATGAAATAATCGCAAACTGTATTTTCAATTCCTCTTAAATCTAATAGTTGAACATCTTCTCCTTTTACATCGTCAATCCCTTTAATTATTTCAGCAATTAAATCGTCTGTGTTTATTTTTTTTATAGCCATTAAAATTCTTTAATATTTAAAACAAAGTTATTGTTTTTTTATGATTATTTTGCGCTAAATTCTACATGTTTGTAGAATATTTAACAAATGAGGATAATCAAACTTAATGCCATCGGTTCTACCAATTCTTTTTTAAAAGAAATGGCACATGCTTCTTTGTTAGAAAACTTCACTGTTGTTGTTGCCAAAGAGCAAATAAAAGGAAGAGGGCAGATGGGAACAGATTGGATTTCTGAACCCAATAAGAACTTGTTATGTAGTGTTTTTGTTCGATTAAGTTTCCTTATAAGTCATCAAGTTTTAATTAATTATGCGGTTTCTATTGCTGTTGTTAATGTATTAAATAGTTATAAATTACCCAAAGTAACTGTTAAATGGCCAAACGACATTTTGTCATTAAACAAAAAAATTTGTGGAATTTTGGTGGAAAATGTCATGTTAAAAGAAGAAATTAAGTATTCTGTGATTGGAATTGGATTAAATGTGAATCAAGTAAATTTCCCAACTAATTTTAATGCAACTTCTATGTTAAAAGAAATACAGACAGAAGTAAACATTGATGAATTACTAAACCAATTAATTTATGAGTTAAAAATTCAAATTTCTTATATCACTAATTCTTCTAAAAATGTTTTAAAGAAGAATTATTTAAAACATTTATATAAGAAAAACATCCCAGCAATGTTTAAAGATAACAAAGGAAGTTTATTTATGGGTAAAATTGTTGACGTTACTTCTGATGGTAAACTTCAAATAGAATTAGAAAACGATTCAATTAAAAAATTCGGGATTAAAGAAATTTCTTTCGCTTAAATTTTAGAAATGTTTTCTGCTAAAACCTCAATAAACTTTGTTAATGGTTTTTTAACCATCATTGCCATCATCGGATTAAAATCTCCATTAAAAAATAATTGAACTTCACTTTTATCATCAACTAATTCTGTAATGTTTGCAGATAAAGTAAATGGCAACTTGCTACTTGCGGCCCCCAAAGTAATGTTCGAAAATGCTGTTTTCTCTTTTAACACCAATCTTATTTCTGGCATTCCTTTTAAAGCAAATAAAAAGGAGTCTCCATCAACTTCGAATTTTTGAGTATTTTCTGGCATTAATTGTTCAAAGTTTTGAAGATTGATTAAAAATTCAAAAACTTCTTTTGAAGATTTTACAACGGTTACTTTGGTGCTTTCTAAATTCATAGTTTATTTTTATTGATTCCACTTACTCGGATTTTTTCTCCAATCTTGCAGTGTATTTAATTCTTTTTCAGAGATGTATTTGTTATCTAAGGCTTGCTCAAGCAAATATTCATAACTGCTTAATGTAGTAAGTTCTATATTACTTTCTTTAAAATTGTCATCTGCAATTTCAAATCCATAGGTAAAAATGGCAACCATTCCTTTAATATTAACATCGGCTTCTTTTAATGCTTCAACAGCCAATAAACTACTTTTTCCAGTGCTAATTAAATCTTCAATTACAACAACATTTTGACCTTTTTCTATATATCCTTCAATTTGATTTTTACGTCCATGTTTTTTTGCCTCAGGTCTAACATAAACAAAGGGAACACCCAATTCTTGAGCAACTAAAATACCAATAGCAATTGCACCAGTTGCTACACCTGCAATAACATCTGGTTTTCCGTGTTTTTTCTCAACTAATTTAGCTATTTCTTCTTTTAAAAAATTACGAACAGAAGGAAAAGATAAAGTGATTCTATTATCACAATAAATGGGTGATTTCCAACCAGAAGCCCAGTTAAATGGTTCTGAGGGACTTAACTTTATGGCTTTTACTTGCAATAAAAGTTCAGCTGTTTTTTTTGCAGTATCTTTGTTTAAAATCATGCCACAAATGTATAAAGTTTTTGTAAATGATAAGCCAATTATCTTAACAGATTCATTAAAAAAAAACAATAACTATCGTGTTTATATTTTTAAGGATATTGTTGTAGATGAAATTTTGCACAAATTAAAAAGAGGCAATTCTAAAGGTGTAAATTTATTCTGTGCTAACTTAGAAAAAGATTGGAAAACTTTTAAGAAACATTTTAGAGTGGTTTCTGCCGCTGGCGGATTGGTTTTAAATCCAAAGAAAGAAATTCTTTTTATTTATAGACTTGGTTTTTGGGATTTGCCAAAAGGAAGAATTGAAAAAGGAGAAACAATAGAACAAACTTCAGTTAGAGAAGTTGAAGAAGAATGTGGTGTTGCAAATTTAGTTATAGTAAAGCCTTTAATTATAACGTATCATTTGTTTTTTATGGATGATATTCAGCAATTAAAAATTACACATTGGTTTTTGATGAAGACAGATTATCAAGAAAAATTAACTCCACAATTAGAAGAAGGAATAACCAAAGTAGCATTTAAAAATGAAGCTCAAGTTAATGATGCAGTGCAAAATACGTACGCAAATATTAAGTTGGTTCTAGATTCTTACAAGCAGTTATAAGTTTAAAATAAACCCTATCTTTGCCGACTTCAAAAATCAACCAAAATTATGACTGAATTTATTAGAAAGAGAGTACAAAATGTAAAGAATGATATCTTGTCAGGAATTACAGTTGCGTTAGCTTTAGTGCCAGAAGCGGTTGCTTTTGCATTTGTTGCTGGAGTAGATCCTTTGGTAGGATTGTATGCAGCGTTTATAGTTGGTTTGATAACATCAATTTTTGGCGGAAGACCTGGAATGATTTCTGGTGCAACAGGAGCTTTAGCTGTTGTTATGGTTAGTTTGGTTTCTGAAGGAAATGCAATGGGAAACCCTGATGAAAACTTAGGATTGTATTACCTTTTTGCTACCGTTATTTTAATGGGATTTATACAGATTTCTGCAGGAGTTTTTAAATTAGGAAAGTTTGTGAGATTGATTCCACATCCAGTAATGATGGGTTTTGTAAACGGATTGGCAATTGTTATTTTCTTGTCTCAATTAGGAATGTTTAAATCAACAGTTAATGGCGAAAAAGTTTGGTTAGAAGGGAATAGTTTGTGGTTTATGATTGGTTTGGTTTTATTAACCATGATTATAATGTGGGGATTGCCAAAAATGAAAGCAACCAAAAAATTACCAGAGGCTTTGATCGGGATTTTAGTTGTTACAGGAATTGTAATTTTTGCAAACTTAGATGTTGCAACCGTTGGTTCATTCATTAGAGATGGTGGAGGAGAAGGATTAAAAGGCGGATTACCAACATTGCATTTAGAAACATTTTCTAAAATTCCAATAAATTTTCAAACACTTAAATTTATCTTTCCGTATGCTTTAATTTTAGCAGCAATTGGATTGATAGAATCGTTAATGACCTTAAATTTAATTGACGATTTAACTGAAACAAGAGGAAATACAAATAAAGAATGTGTTGCTCAAGGAAGCGCAAATATTCTTACAGGATTGTTTGGCGGAATGGGAGGTTGTGCAATGATTGGACAATCAATTATCAATATAAAAGGTGGCGGAAGAGGAAGATTATCTGGAATTACAGCAGCAGTTATGTTGCTAATATTTATTGTTTTTGCATCTTCTTATATAGAACAAGTTCCAATAGCAGCGCTAGTTGGAGTAATGTTTATGGTAGTTGTAGGAACTTTTGCTTGGTCTAGTTTTAGAATTTTAAATAAAATACCAAGAACAGATGTTTTTGTATTGGTATTAGTTTCAGGATTAACCGTATTGTTTGATTTAGCAATTGCAGTTTTAGCAGGAGTTATTGTAAGTGCATTGGTTTTTTCTTGGGAAAATGCTAAGCGAATTAGAGCAAGAAAAAGAATTAAAGAAGACGGAACAAAAGTGTACGAAATTTGGGGACCATTATTTTTTGGAAGCATTTCTGCTTTTAATGAAAAGTTTGATGTTAAAAACGATCCACAACACGTAGAAATTGATTTTGTAGAAGCAAGAATAAGTGATCATTCTGCAATTGAAGCAATTTTTGCTTTGGTAGAAAAATACCAAGCAGAAGGAAAGTCTATTATCTTAAAACATTTAAGTGAAGATTGTAAAGTGTTATTGTATAAGTCAAGTCCAATTTTTTATGGAATTATAGAAGAAGCAATTGATGACCCACGATATCATTTGGCTGCAAATCCAGAAGATTTCACAAAACCATTATCAGAATATAAATTTTAAGAATTAAAAGCTTGCCAATCTTTTGGCGTGTTTAAATTCTTTAAAATAGATGCATCATTAATTTCTGCCAATGAAATTTCTGATGCATTTCTTTTTTTGATTTGAATGTCTAATCTTGCGTTTTTATCGGTTATATTTAATTCTAAAAGCGATTTCCAAAATGGTTGAGTTAATTTCACAGGATGCCCATTTTTGTTTTTGTAAGTCGGAATTACAATTTGATTTTTTGTCGAGATAATTTTTTCTAATTCTGATTTTTTCAACATAGGAATATCAATAGGCAATATCAATACTTCTTTTTTAGACTTTGTAGATTCTATAACTTTTAAAACTGATTGTAACGTAGAAAATAATCCAAATTCTGGAGTTTTATTGATAACAACACGCACTTTTTTCTGTTGATATTTTTGAGGGGTTTCAATAGCTTTTTTTAACCAAGGAATTGCATCAAAATATAGTTGATAATCAAAACCTAAACCAATAAAAATGTCATCACCAATAAAATTTTCTATTTGAGAAAGTAACCAAAAATTGTTATTGTATTTCAACAAACCTTTTGGAAAACCCATTCGAGAAGATTTTCCGCCTGCGAGAATAATAAGAATTATTTCTTTTTTCATGTAAAATTGGTCAGTTCGAGTAAATTTCTTTTTTGATAAAAAATAAAATTTGTATCGAGAACTATTGAGAGATTTCTCGATGCTATTTTCTTTGATTTCGGCTGCGCTCAATCTGACAGAAAATCACTCGAAATGACATTGTGTTGTAATTATACCAAGCCGTGATCAGATAATGGTAAAGAGCGATATCTTTTTCCTGTTGCATTAAAAATGGCGTTTGTAATTGCTGGCGCAACTGGCGGAACTCCGGGTTCTCCAACTCCAGTTGGAGCTTCATCACTTTCTACAAGAGTTACATCAATTGGCGGAATATCATTCATTCTTGCCATTTTATAATCGTGGAAATTACTTTGCTCAATGGCTCCGTCTTTAGCTGTAATTTTACCATGCAACGCAATTGATGTTCCAAAAACTGCTGCACCTTGCATTTGGTTTAATACATTGTCTTTGTTAAGAATCATACCGCAATCTAAAACTGTCCAAATAGTATGAAGTTTTACTTTGTTGTTTATTACAGAAACTTCTACAACAGTTGCAACATAACTATAAAAGCTATAATAAAATGCAATTCCTAAACCATGCCCTTCTGGTAAATTTCTCCCCCAATTAGCTTTTTTAGCTGCAATGTTTATCACATTTTTTAAACGTTTTGTATTTAATGGATGTGGAGAATTTTCTTCTCTAATTTTATCTTTCCCAATTAAATCTAATTTAAATTGTAACGGATCTTTTTGTGCTTTATCTGCTAATTCATCAATAAAAGAATTGATTCCGAAACTATGAAAAATAGCACAAACAGAACGTAGCCAACCAATTCTTACATATGCTTCTGCTTTGGCATTTTCAAATCGTGTATTTTCAATTTCAAACGGATTGTTATTCATTCCTTGACCAATTTCCCAGCCGGCAGCGTAATCTACTTTAGGCATAAAAGTTGAGTTTATAGAAGGAAAAGCTGTTCTGTGAAGCCAGCCAGTTACAGTACCATTTTTATCTAATGATGCTTTTAAATATTGCGCACTTGTTGCGTGGTAGTAGCTATTTTGAACATCATCTTCTCGAGTCCAAACTACTTGAACAGGAGCATTTATTTTTTTAGATAGTGCAACAGCTTCGTTTACAAAATCTGGTTTTGATTTTCGTCCAAATCCGCCGCCTAAAAAAGTAACATTAATAGTTACATTTTTTAGATCGATTCCTAAATATGCTGCTGTATCAGCTCTTGCAGTTTGTGGATCTTGTAATGGCGCCCAAACCTCGCATTTTCCATCATGAACCCAAGCCAAAGCATTTGGGGTTTCCATTGGCGCATGTGCTAAATGTGGTAATTGATACGTTGCCTCAACAATCTGAGAAGCTTTAGAAAAAGCCGTATTTACATTTCCTGTTGTTGGCGGAACAACTTTTGCTTTATTATGTAAACGATTGGTGATTTTTTGCTTGTACTTCTTACTATCGTATTTTCCGTTTTTACCATTATTCCAGGTAATATCTAAATTATTTCTTCCTTGTATTGCTGCCCAAGTATTTGTAGCGATTACCGCAACTCCACCAAACATTCCGAAAGGTTTTTTTACTTGTTCTAATTCTACTACACTTTCTACTCCAGCAACTTTTAGAGTATTGGTTTTGTCAAAACTTTTTACTGTTCCGAAAGCTGACGGACAACGAGCAATTGTTGCAAATTTCATGTTTGGTAAACGAGCATCCAATCCATAGATAGCAGAACCATGCGTAAAATCTTTAATGTCAATACTTTTTAAAGTTTTACCAATATATTTAAAGTCTTTTTTATCTTTAAGTGTTACATCTTTTGGGATTTCAATTTGCATTGTGTCTTCAACTAAATCACCAAAAAAGAGTTTTTTATTGTTATTCTTATTGATAACGTAATGCATTTCTGCTGTACAATCTGATTCAGAAACTTGCCATTTTTTTGCAGCAGCACTAATTAACATTGCTTTTGCTGTTGCACCCATTTTACGCATTGGATCTAAAATAGTTCTTACACTACGAGAACCATCTGTATTTTGGTTTCCAAATTTCTTATCTCCAGTAGCTTGTTCTACAGAAACATAATTCCAATCAGCTTCCATTTCATCTGCAATTGCAGAAATTAATGAAGTTCTAATTCCTTGTCCCATTTCTGAACGAGAACAAACTAAAATTAGTTTCCCATCTTTTTTAAGTTGCACAAATAAATTTGGAGTAAACGTAGTTCCGTCATCAATTCTAACAATTTTTTTTTCAGATGAAAATTGACATCCAATAATTAATCCTCCTGAAGCCAAGCCAAAAACTTTTACGAAATTTCTACGGCTCATATTTTGCATACCTTCCATATCTATTTGTTTTTAAGTTTTACAGCAGTATGAATTGCTTTTCTAATTCTTGGATAGGTTCCGCATCTACAAATATTTCCACTCATTGCTTTATCAATATCTTGATCTGTTGGATTTGGGTTGTTGTTTAACAAAGAAGTTGCAGCCATTAATTGTCCAGATTGACAATAACCACATTGCGGAACATTAATTTCTTCCCAAGCTTTTCTGAGGATTTCTAAATTATCTGTTTTTCCTTCTATGGTTGTAATTTGTTTTCCAATTCCATAACTTACAGGCAAACTGCAAGAACGAACTACTTCTCCATCAATTAAAATAGAACAAGCACCACATTGACTAATTCCGCAACCATATTTTGTTCCAGTCAATCCAATAATATCTCTAATTGCCCACAACAAAGGCATATCGCCTTGTGCTTCTATATTGTGGTTTTTTCCGTTGATTGTGAGTGTTTTCAAATGCTTGTTTTTTTAGTGTTGACTAAGTTACTACTTTTTTAAAAAAAGTAGTAAAAATAATTGAATTTAACTTTTTAGAATTTTTAGTACTTCCTTTTGAAATTTTTATATTAATTAAAGTAAAGTAACGCTATTCCATTAAAATTAATAAGGCATTTCTTTAGAATCATTCGTTTAAAAGATTCTAAAAAGGTATCTTAGCAATAATGCTAAAAACAGAGGGTTTTCCTTTGATTTAATAAGAAAAACAGGTAAAAAACCATTGGAATCTACAAAAAACATTCAAAAATCTATAAAGACATTATCAGAGCTTATTTTAATTTTAGATGAAGAAGAGAGGACAAATTACACAACTATTTTAAAATCTATGAATTTGCCAATTACAGAATTTAGAAAATACGCAACTTGGTCAGAAACGTGCTATACTCGGAATTGTATAGAAGAAAATGAAAACTTTGAATTAATTTTAATTTGTTGGGAAAAAGGGCAAAAAACAGCCATTCACGATCATGGAGGAGAAGAATGTTGGGTGTATTTTGTTGAAGGAGGTTTTAGAGAGCATGTTTATAAAGAAAATAAAAAAGGAGAGTTAAACGTTGTCAAAACCTCAAACTCTAAATCTGGAGATGTTGCTTATATGATTGATTTTATGGGGTTTCATAATTTAGAAAATACATCAAATAAAAGAAGTATGTCTTTGCATTTATATGCAAAACCGATTAAGAATTGCAATGTGTATGATTCAGAAAAGAATGAATTTATTTGTAAGGAAATGTCTTATGATACAGTCAAAGAAATTCATCAATCAACACTAAAAAACAACAACAATATATGTCTGAATTAAGTAATGATTTAATCCTTTTTAATGAACTGATCGAAGTTTTATTAAACGAAGAAGAAAATCATCCAGTTGCAAAACGCATTGACTCAGATGTTTTATACGAAACTATTGATTTATCTCTTCAAAAAAACGCATTGTTAGACGATGCATTTAAAAAAATATTGAAAGAAGTTCTTATTGCCACGCCAAAAACAGCAACAAATTTATTTTTTAATCAACTATTTGGAGGAAGACAAAGTAAAGCTGTTTTAGGAGATTTATTGGCTGTTTTGTTAAATAACAGCATGTACACTTATAAAGTTGCTGGTCCGCAAGTTGGAATTGAACAAGAAATTATTAGACAGTCTTGCAATATGATTGGTTACGGATCACAAAGTAATGGAACTTTTCCTACTGGTGGATCGATGAGTAATTATATGGCATTGATTATGGCAAGAGACGTTAAAGATCCCGATTGTAGAAAAAATGGAATGTCAAAACCCTTAATCCTATATACTTCTAAAGCATCTCATTACTCGAATGCTAAAAATGCAAGTTTTGCAGGAATTGGAAAAGCAAATATTAGATATATTGAAACGGATGAAAAAGGGTGTATGATTCCTGCTAAATTAGAAGCACAAATTGAGTTTGATATTCAAAACGGAAATATTCCGACTTTTGTAAATGCAACTGCTGGGACAACAGTTTTAGGAGCTTTTGATCCCATTGATGAAATTGCTACTATTACAGAAAAATACAATATTTGGTTACATATTGATGGTGCTTATTGCGGTTCGGTTATTTTTAGTACTAAAAAGAAACATTTATTAAAAGGAATGGAACGATCTGATTCTTTTAGTTACAATGCACATAAAATGATTGGAACACCAATGACATGTTCTTTGATTTTAGTTAAAGATAAAAAGCATTTACACGATTCTTTTAGTAACGATGCAGATTATTTATATCAAACAGATGGAGATGATTTTAACTTAGGAAAAACTTCTTTTCAATGTGGAAGAAGAAACGATGCTTTGAAATTTTGGACGTTGTGGAAATCTATTGGAACCAATGGATTAGAAAAAATTATAGACCAACAATTTGATTTGGCAGAAGTTGCCAGAAACTATGTTGCAAATCATCCAGATTATACATTGTATAGTTTTGAAAATTCAATTTCTATTTGCTTTAATTATAAAAATATTGATCCTAAAACGTTATGTACATTATTGTATGAACATCAAATTACAGTTGTAGGTTTCGGTGCTTTTAATGAAGATTCTTTTATCAGATTCGTAACCATTAATGCAACAAATACAAAAGAAGATATTCTAAGTTTCTTTAACGTATTAGAAGAATTTGTAGATAACAACCCAATTCTTCTAGGAGAAACGAATTAATCAAACTGAATCTATTTTCTAAGTTCTATTTTTTATAAATTGTATTCGATACAGAATCTGGCAATAGAATAGAAGCATCACCACCATTTTTAACAACGTCTCTAACAATTGACGAACTGATAAAAGAGGTTTCTGCACTTGTTAAAAGAAATACAGTTTCTATTCCAGATAATTTTCTATTGGTTTGTGCAATTGCTTTTTCAAATTCAAAATCAGCAGGATTACGCAAACCACGTAAAATAAAATCCGCTTGGATAGATTTACAATAATCTACTGTTAAACCAGTATAAGTTTCTACAGTAATTTTCTGTTCAGCAAAAAAAGAATTTTGAATAAATTTCTTACGTTCTTCTACAGAAAACATATAATTTTTTTTTGCGTTGATGCCGATTGCAATTACAATTTCATCAAACAACGGTAAACTTCTAGAAATAATATCTACGTGTCCTAAAGTAATAGGATCAAAAGATCCTGGGAAAACTGCTTTTTTCATATTGTTATTTGTTTAATGCTAATTCTATGGCATTGTCAAATAAATCTGACAAACTAATATTGGCTGCATTTGCTTGTTGGGGTAAAAGACTTTCTTCGGTTAAACCAGGAACTGAATTCATTTCTAAGAAATACGGTTCACCATCAACCAAAATATATTCTGAACGAGAAAATCCGCTCATGTTTAAAATTGTATAAACTTTTTTTGCTATTACTCTCACTTTTTCTAAAACCTTTTCTGGTAAAATTGCTGGTGTAATTTCTTGAGATTTTCCTTGATACTTTGCGTCATAATCAAAGAAATCATTTTCTGTTTTGATTTCTGTTATTGGCAATATTTTGGTTTCTCCCTTGTACTGAATTACACCAACGGAAACTTCTGGTCCGTCTAAAAAACTTTCTATTAAAATTTCTGTATCTTCTTTGTATGCTTTTTGTATTCCTGTAATAATTTCTTCGGAAGAATATGCTTTTGAAATTCCGAAACTAGAACCGGCATTATTAGGTTTTATAAAACAAGGCAAACCAACTTTGGCAATAATTTTATCGGTATTAATACTATCGCCTTTGTTTAAATAAATTGATGTTGCTGTTTTAATTTCGTAATGTTTTACAACACTTAACGTGTCTCTTTTATTAAAGGTTAATGCTGTTTGATAAAAAGGCGCAGACGTATATTTGATTCCAATTAAATCAAAATAAGCAATAATTTTTCCATCTTCTCCAGGAGTTCCATGTATAGCATTAAAAATACAATCAAAGAAAATTTTAGCTCCTTTTATGGTTGTAGAAAAATCATTTTTATCAATTGGATATTCAATATTTTCATCGTTAACAACAACCCATTTATCTTTTAAAATATAAACTTTATACGGATTGTATTTTTCTCTATTTAAATATTTATAAACAACAGCACCACTTTTTAAAGAGATGTTTACTTCAGAGGAAAAACCTCCCATTATTATGGCAATATTTTTTTTCACTTGTAAGTTATTATTTAAGTATTGGCTATTCGTTTTTATTAATAATTTTATATTCGTCTTGTTTTTTTAATCTCTCTATAAAGGTTTTATTGTAAAAATTGTACTAACAAATTTATCAAAATATAAATAGAAAGACTAACGTTTGGTTTTATATCTTTGCTGTTATTAAAAAATTGATCATGAGCGTTTTGAAATTTATTAAAAGTACCTCTTTTTTTAAGCAAGTTGCTATTGCAATACTTGCAATTTTGATTTTGGTTTTTGGATTAAAATGGTGGTTTGGATTTATAACAAATCACGATCAAAAAATTGAAGTTCCTGATTTACATAAAATGGAATTGACAGAAGTTGCTACAAAGTTACAAGAGTTAAATTTATCTTTTATAGTAATAGATTCTACTAGATACAATCCAGATTATTTAAATAAATCGGTAATTGAGCAAAACCCAGAAGCTGGAGATTTTGTAAAAGAAAAAAGAAAGATTTATTTAACGGTAAATCCATCTAAATACAACGATGTTGTGTTGCCAAATTTAAATGGAAGAACAAAAAGACAAGCAGAAACACATCTGCGTTCTATTGGTTTTAGAATAGGAAAATTTTCTTATGTACCAGATATTGGTAAAGATGTTGTAAGAGGCATAAAACATAAAGGAAGAAAATTAAAACCTGGAAATAAACTTCCAAGAAACTCAGTAATTGATTTAATTTTAGGTGACGGAAAAAGATAGATTCAGCTATCAGCTATCAGCTATCAGCTATCAGTTATCAGTTATCAGTTAACAATTATCAGTTGTCAGTTATAAATTGTCAAACTGAATAAGTGAAATTTTCACTTAAAATAATACAGCACATTATTTATGCAGGAAGAAAATACAGATATAGAAAACGAGGAATTATACGAGCATTTTAGATTTACTGCGAGTGAAGGACAAGAGCCTTTAAGGGTTGATAAATATTTGATGAATTTTGTAGAAAATGCGACGCGTAATAAAGTGCAACAAGCTGCAAAAGCAGGAAATGTTTTGGTAAATGATGTTGCCGTAAAATCAAACTACAAAGTAAAACCAAATGATGTTGTTCGTGTTGTATTAGCGCATCCGCCAGCAGAAAATTTATTAATTGCAGAAGACATTCCGTTAGATATTATTTATGAAGACGACACCATAATTGTAGTAAATAAACCAGCAGGAATGGTTGTGCATCCAGGTCACGGAAATTATTCTGGAACGTTGGTAAACGGATTGATTCATCATATAGAAAACTTACCAACAAATTCTAATGAGCGCCCAGGTTTGGTGCATAGAATTGATAAAGATACAAGTGGATTGTTAGTCGTAGCAAAAACAGAATTTGCCATGGCGCATTTATCAAAACAATTTTTTGACCGAACTACAGAGCGTTTGTATTACGCGCTGGTTTGGGGAAATGTTGAAGAAGATAAAGGAACCATTGAAGGAAATATTGGACGTAGTTTTAAAAATCGTTTGCAAATGGATGTTTTTCCTGAAGGCGATTTTGGGAAACACGCAGTTACACATTATAAGGTTTTAGAACGTTTAACCTATGTAACATTAGTACAGTGTAAATTAGAAACTGGGCGAACACATCAAATTAGAGCACATTTTAAACATATTGGTCATACATTATTTAATGATGAGCGTTATGGCGGAAATGATATTTTAAAAGGAACAACCTTTACCAAATACAAACAGTTTATACAAAATTGTTTTAAAACCTTACCAAGACAAGCATTGCATGCAAAAACACTTGGATTTACACATCCAACAACAGGTGAGTTTATGCGTTTTAATTCTGAAGTGCCTCAAGATATTGCAGATTGTTTAGAAAAATGGAGAACGTATTCAATTAATTCTAAAGATGAGGTTTAGGGGTTTTGCTAATTTATGAATATGGTTCCGTTTTAATGAATTATATTCAGAGTTAGAGAGCTTCAAATTTTTTTAGAAACAAGTTAAATTAAGCACATAAATTCCGTTTATAACAACATCAATATTATTCTTTAAAAAACTTGAGAGTGTTGGTTTCTAATTGTATTTTTACTTCATTAAGAAAATACATTTATGAAAATCATTATATCTCCAGCAAAATCGTTAGATTTTGAAAGTAAAGTTTCAACAAGCTTGCATTCTCAGCCACAATTTTTAGATGATTCAGTAAAACTGAATAAAAAATTAAAAACCTTGTCTCGGAAAAAAATTGCTGATTTTATGAGCATTTCAAAAGAGTTAGCAGAACTCAATTATGAACGCAATCAAAATTGGAGTATCCCATTTACACCAGACAATTCTAAACAAGCAATTTTTGCATTTACCGGAGAAGTTTTTAGAGGAATCGATGTCAATTCTTTAGAAGTTGATAAAATTCCGTTATTGCAAGATCGTCTGCGTATTCTTTCAGGCTTGTACGGTTTATTAAAACCGTTAGATTTAATTCAAGCCTATCGTTTAGAAATGGGTAAAAAATTAAAAGTTGGACGCGCAGAAAACTTATACAAATTTTGGGGTGATAAAATTACCAATGCTTTAAATGATGAGTTAGCCGATGATGATTTGTTAATTAACTTGGCAAGTTCAGAATATTTTAAAGTAATCAATCAAAAAGTATTAAAAGTGCCCATGATTACGCCAGTATTTAAAGATTTTAAAAACGGGCAGTACAAAACCATTATGACATTTGCTAAGAAAGCCCGTGGATTAATGGTGCGCTATATTATTGATAATAATGTTACAACCATTGATGCTTTAAAAGGATTTAATGTTGATGGTTATGGATTTGATGAAAATATGTCCATCGAAACAGGATTGGTTTTTACACGGTAAACAATTAACAATTAGCAAAACTCATTTCGAAATGACAAACCCTAACAAAATTTAATAAGATTGCTTCATTACATTCGCAATGACCAAACTTTGAACCTTTGAGCCTTTGCAACTTTTTTATTTTTGATAACTGATAACTTAATCTAGCAATCCGCCAAACCAACAGTAACTGCCAAACCACCTTCAGAAGTTTCTTTGTAATTCCGATTCATGTCTTTTGCAGTTTCCCACATCGTGTCAATTACTTTATCTAACGGAACTTTTACTTCTTTTGGATCTGTTTCTAATGCCAATTCCGCAGCATTAATTGCTTTAATTGCTCCCATTGCGTTACGTTCTATACACGGAATTTGTACTAAACCACCAATCGGATCACAAGTTAACCCTAAGTGATGCTCCATTGCTATTTCTGCAGCAACTAAACATTGTGCTGGCGTTCCGCCTAAAACTTCTGTTAAAGCAGCTGCAGCCATTGCAGAAGAAACTCCAATTTCTGCTTGGCAACCGCCCATTGCAGCAGAAATAGTTGCATTCTTTTTAAAAATACTACCTATTTCTCCAGCAGTTAATAAGAATCTTTTTATTTCGCTAAAATCTGCATCGTGATTTTCAATCACTAAATAATACATTAAAACAGCAGGAATTACGCCAGCACTTCCGTTTGTTGGAGCTGTAACAACTCTACCTAAAGAAGCATTTACTTCGTTTACAGACAAAGCAAAACAACTTACCCATTTTAAAATTTCTCTAAACTTAACTTCTGTACTTCTAATGGCAGAAACCCATTCTTTTGGATTTGTATAAGAACAGTCTTTAATCAATTTATTATGCATGCTTAAAGCTCTACGTTTTACGTTTAATCCGCCAGGTAAAATGCCATCTGTATGACAACCAATATACATGCATTCTAACATTGTGTCCCAAATTCTACGCAATTCAAAATCAATTTCATCGGCAGATTTTAACTCCAATTCATTTTTAAAAACAATGTCAGAAATTAATTTATTGTCACGTTCACAATATTCTTCTAACTGTTTTGCTCTGTTGATTGGATATGGAAAGTTTTTTTTAGAGATTTCTATTTCTTCTTCTAAGTTATCTTCTTCTTGTACAATAAAACCACCACCAATAGAGTAGTACGTTTCTTTTGAAAGGATTGTTTTATCATGACAGGCTGTAAAGGTTATTCCGTTAGAATGAAAAGGTAAAAAATCCCTGTTAAAAGTGATGGTGTTTTCTGTATAAGGAACATCATCTAAAGCGTTCAATTTTAAAACACCTGAGTCTTTTATGTTTGATATAATTGTATGTATAGAATCAATTGGAATAAACTCTGGATCGGTTCCGCTTAACCCTAAAATAACTGCTAAATCTGTAGCGTGTCCTTTTCCTGTTAAAGAAAGTGAACCATATAAATCTACTTTAATGTGTGTAATAGCATCAGTAATAATTTCTAAATTCAACTTTTTTATCCAAAGTTGAGCAGCACGCCAAGGACCAAGTGTGTGTGAGCTTGATGGGCCAACACCAATCTTTAACATATCAAAAACACTAATAAATTGCGACATACATAAATTTTTGGCTAATGTATAAAAATTGTTTATTTGAAAAATTTTATTTTTTTGAATTTTGCGACGTTTGTTTATATTAATTTATGTCAACCTGTCACACTTTTTGAGTTCTAATGAATAGAAACTGACATTTTTTTAATGAAAAAGCAATGGCATACAAATTGACTATTAGAGAAATGTAAAATGAAATTAAAATATTAATTATATAAATAACGATTATGAGTAAAATTATAGGAATTGACTTAGGAACTACGAATTCATGTGTTTCCGTAATGGAAGGAAATGAGCCAGTTGTTATTCCTAATGCAGAAGGAAAAAGAACAACACCTTCTATTATTGGATTTGTTGAAGGAGGAGAACGTAAAGTTGGTGATCCTGCAAAAAGACAAGCAGTAACCAATCCAACAAAAACAGTGTATTCTATCAAACGTTTTATGGGAAACAAATATTCTGAATCTAAAAAAGAAGCAGAAAGAGTTCCTTATAAAGTGGTAAAAGGAGACAATGATACACCAAGAGTAGATATTGATGGCCGTTTATATACGCCACAAGAAATTTCTGCAATGATTTTGCAAAAAATGAAAAAAACTGCTGAAGATTATTTAGGACAAGATGTTACTGAAGCGGTAATTACAGTGCCAGCATATTTTAATGATGCACAAAGACAAGCTACAAAAGAAGCTGGAGAAATTGCAGGATTACAAGTTCGTAGAATTATCAACGAGCCAACTGCTGCTGCTTTAGCGTATGGAATGGATAAAAAAGGAGTTGACCAAAAAATTGTTGTTTTTGATTTTGGTGGTGGAACACATGATGTTTCTATCTTAGAATTAGGAGACGGAGTTTTTGAAGTATTAGCAACTGATGGAGATACACATTTAGGTGGTGATGATGTAGATCAAAAAATCATCAACTGGTTAGCAGAAGAATTTAAAGCTGAAGAAAATATTGATTTACGTAAAGACCCAATGGCTTTACAACGTTTAAAAGAAGCAGCAGAAAAAGCAAAAATTGAATTATCTAGCTCAGCTACTACAGAAATCAATTTACCTTATGTTACTGCAACTGCTAGTGGACCAAAACACTTGGTAAGAAGTTTAACTAAAGCGAAATTTGAGCAATTAATTGACGATTTAGTAAAAAGAACAATTGCTCCATGTGAATCTGCGTTAAAAGCTGCAGGTTTATCTAAAAGTGATATTGATGAAGTAATTTTAGTTGGTGGTTCTACAAGAATTCCTGCTGTACAAGAAGCAGTTGAGAAATTCTTTGGAAAAGCACCAAGTAAAGGAGTGAATCCTGATGAAGTTGTTGCTTTAGGAGCTGCAATTCAAGGAGGAGTTTTATCTGGAGATGTAAAAGATGTATTGTTATTAGATGTTACACCTTTATCTTTAGGGATCGAAACTATGGGGAATGTATTTACTAAGTTAATTGAAGCAAATACAACAATTCCAACTAAGAAATCACAAGTATTTTCTACAGCCGTAGATAATCAACCTTCAGTAGAAATTCATGTTTTACAAGGAGAAAGAGCAATGGCTGCGGATAATAAAACAATTGGACGTTTTCATTTAGATGGTATTCCACCAGCAGGAAGAGGAATTCCTCAAGTTGAAGTTACTTTTGATATTGATGCAAACGGAATTATTAAAGTTTCTGCTTTAGATAAAGGAACTAATAAATCTCATGAAATCAGAATCGAAGCTTCATCTGGATTGTCAGAAGAAGAAATCGAAAAAATGAAAAAAGATGCAGAAGCAAATGCTGATGCTGATAAAGAAGCAAAAGAAACTGCAGAAAAAATCAATGGCGCAGATGGTATGATTTTTCAAACTGAAAAGCAATTGAAAGAATTTGGAGAAAAATTATCTGACGATAAAAAAGCACCAATCGAAGCTGCATTAGTTGAATTAAAAGCTGCTCACGAATCTAAAGATATTGCACAAATTGATACAGCAATGGAAAGGATAAATGAAGCTTGGAAAGCTGCTTCTGAAGAAATGTATAAAGCAGAGCAAGAAGCAACTCAAAAAATGCAAGACGAACCAGAAATTTCTAATGAAGGTGATTCTAGTGATACTGTTGAGGATGTTGATTTCGAAGAAGTAAAGTAAGTGAAATCGTATTTTGTTTTCAAAATACGTAATTGAACTTATCCCGCTGAAAAGCGGGATCTCAAAACAGATATTTCTGAATAAGATTTAGCTATTTCTGAATAAGATTTAGCTATTTCTGAATAAGATTTAGCTATTTCTGAACAAGATTCTAGAAATAAATAATAAAACGCAATCATTTATTAGGTTGCGTTTTTTTTATGCGTCATTGAGATGAACGAAGCAATCTCATTATGATAAATCAGATTGCTTTAGTACTTTCGCAATGATATTAAATTACCATTTTGAAAACGTACAATCAAACCAACTTTTTTAAATACACTTTTTGTGAGTTTCAACAAGTTGATCCTATTCAATTTCCAGAAAAAATTAACTATAAAAGTAAAGCTGGTAGTCAGTATTTTTATACAGAGAAAGGTGTTTATCGATATTCAAATCATTGGGGAAGAGTTGCCAATTGTAGATGGCGTTTACTTTCTGATGAAAAAAATAAAAATCAAAACTACTATGTTGGGTTTGCAGAATGGACAGATTTTCATCCTTTGAACGAAACCGAAAAGCAATTTTATATAGCTGTTGATTTTGAAAATAAGCGTGTCGATTTTCATCATAAAGGAGCAAAAGAAAACACTTTTTTATTTTTCGTAGCAACTGCTCAGAAAAAAGTAATTCAAATTAGAAAATTGTTTTTAGATGAAATATGGGCAAAATATTTTGATACAGATATTGATATTCTTCGAAAAGAAATAATTACAGAATTCATCAATTCTAATAAAACGTTACAACAATTAAAACGAGCACATCAATAGTGAAATTTTGTGTTTTTTTCAAAAATTTGCTCTTATAATTTAGCAATAAAACAATTCATCATTCCTTTTTTACAATTCAGTATTTCTTTTTAGTAAGTCCTTTTCATCTGTTACATCTTTGTGGAATCAAACAAACAAATTCATAAAAATGAAACAAGTATTATTTTTTCTCATTGCCATTTGTCAAATTTCTTTAACAGCGCAAACTATAGTTTCTGGTAAGGTAACAGATAAAAAAGGAGAACCAATTATTGGTGCAAACGTATTTTTAGATGGTACTTATGACGGAGTTTCTACCAATGAAAAAGGAGAATTTTCATTTTCAACTTCAGAAAAAGGAATGCAAACCTTAAAGATTTCATTCATTTCATACGAACCGTATTCTAAAACTGCAGATGTAAAAACCTTTTCAAAATTACTAATAAAATTGAGAGAAGATGTAAATACTTTAGATGCTGTAAACATAAATGCAGGAACTTTTGAAGCAGGAGATAATGCAAAAGTTACTGCTTTAAAACCATTAGATATTGTAACAACAGCAGGAGCGCTAGGAGATTTTGTTGGTGCTTTACAAACATTGCCAGGAACATCAAATGTTTCTGAAGATGGACGATTATTTGTGCGTGGAGGAGAGGCAGAAGAAACACAAATTTTTGTAGACGGAATTAGAGTTTTTACTCCGTATTCTCCAACAGCGAAAAATATTCCTACAAGAGGAAGATTTTCTCCATTTTTATTTAAAGGAATTACATTTTCTACAGGTGGATATTCTGCAGAATACGGACAAGCGTTATCGAGTGTTTTATTGTTAAATTCAATTGATGAACCTACAGAAGAAAAAACCGATTTGTCTTTTATGACAGTTGGTTTAGGAATAGGAAATACACAAATTTGGGATAAAAAATCATTGAGTGTAAATGCATCGTATATTAATTTAGCACCTTATCAAGAAGCTTTTCCAGATAAAAATGTATGGCAAAAACCTGTGCAATCTTTAGGAGGTGAAATGATTTATCGGCAGAGAGCAAAAAATGATGGAATGTTAAAAATGTACGCAGCGTTTAGCTATACAGATTTTGATGTAACACAAGAAGATATCAATTTACCAAACGGATTTCGTTTTGGATTAGAAAATAGAAACCTTTATTTTAATACTTCATATAAAGGGTTTTTAAAAAATAATTGGACTTTTTTAACTGGTTTGTCGTTAACAAATGATCATTCAGATATTAAATTAGAAGCTGATAAAGTAACCAACGATGAAAATTCTGCACATTTTAAAATACGATTAAAAAGAAACATCAACAATCGTGTAAAAATAAATATCGGTGCAGAATATTTTATGACCAACTTTAAAGAAAATTACAAGAGTTTAAATTCTAGTAATTACAACTACGGATTTGATAATAATATTTTCGGAATGTTTACAGAAGCAGATGTGTTTTTCTCTAAAAAAGTTGCTGCAAAAGTTGGTGTTAGGGCAGAGTATTCTGAGTTGTTAAAAGAGTTTACACTTTCCCCAAGAGTTTCTTTGGCGTATAAAGCAAGTGAAAATGGTCAGTTTTCTTTAGCGTATGGGCAATTTTATCAAAACCCTAAGAATGATTATTTAAAATTTAACACCAATTTTAAAGCAGAAAATACCTTGCATTTAATTGCCAACTATCAATATGTAAAAGAGAGAAAAATTTTAAGAATTGAAGCGTATTATAAAAATTATAAGGGCTTAGTAAAATACGATACTAATTTTACATTGCCAACATCAAACTATTCTAATAATGGTTTTGGATATGCAAAAGGATTGGATGTTTTTTGGAGAGACAATAAAACGTTTAAAGAAACAGATTACTGGATTTCGTATTCCTTTTTAGATACCAAAAGAGATTATAAAAATTATAGTGCTTCTGCAACACCAAATTTTGTTGCCAAACACAATTTATCAGTAGTAGTTAAACATTTTGTAACCGATTGGAAAAGTCAAATAGGGTTTAGTTATAATTACGCTTCTGGTAGAAATTATACAAATCCAAATAAGGCAGGATTCTTAAACGATAAAACCAAAAGTTACAATGCATTAAATGCAAATTGGGCGTATTTAATAAGTCAACAAAAAATACTATATATATCGGTTAGTAATGTGTTGGGAACAAAAAATATTTACGGATATCAATATGCAAGTCAACTAAATTTACAAGGAAAATTTGAAAGCAGAGCAATCACTCCAACAGCAGATAGATTCTTTTTTATAGGTTTCTTCTGGACAATTAGTGACAATAAAAACGACAATCAATTAAATAATTTATAAATGTTAGTTCGAGTATCACGCTTTAGGCGTGATGTATCGAGAACTAGTAGAATTAACAGCTCAGTATAAAAAAACAACAATTCGGTTATAAAGATGTTTTTAAATCTTAAAATTAGTAGATATTTGAACAGAAATAAAATCTAAACATCATGCAAAAAATAATTTTAACACTCGTATTTATAATCACAAGTTTTTTTCTTTTACATGCACAAGAGAAAGAAACACATACAATAACAGTAAAAATTTCCGGAATGAAATCTGATAAAGGGGATGTTTTTGTTGCTTTATACAATTCTAAAAACGATTTTTTGAAGAAAAGTTTTAAAGGAGCTATTGTAAATGTGGTTGATAAAAAAGCAACAGTAGTTTTTGAAAATATTGAAAATGGAATCTATGCAATTTCAGTTTTTCATGATGAAAATGACAATAAAAAAATGGACACTAAAATTTTTGGAATCCCAAAAGAACCAATAGGAACCTCAAATGATGCAACAGGTTTTATGGGACCACCAAAATTTAAAGATGCAAAATTTAATGTAACAAAAGATATTACAATTCCTATACAAGTAGAATAAACTATTGTCATTGCGAATGTAATGAAGCAATCTTTTAAATTAATGAGATTGCCACGAAATTAAAATTTATTTCAATGACAGTAATCATTATAAACAAACTAAAATATTTAAAGATGAAAAAAATAACACTAATATTAGCAATTATTTTCGCTGTAAATGTATCAGCGCAATCACCTTATGAAAAAGGAATGACCAAAGCATTTGAACTTTGGGGACAACAAAAAAACACAGAAGCTATACAACTTTTTGAAAGAATTGCATCCGCAGAAAAAGACAATTGGTTGCCACCTTATTATGCCGCAACCATATTAATTATTGACGGTTTTTCTATCAAAGACGAAGCAAAGTTAAAAACACAATTAGACAAAGCACAAGAGTTGTTAGATGACGCAAATGCACTTTCTAAAAGCAATCCAGAAATTATCATAACACAAGCAATGTTAAATACAGTATATGTTGCTTTTGACGGGCAAAAATACGGAATGACATTATCTGGTGAGAACATACAATTGTATGCAGCAGCATTAAAAATTGCACCAAATAACCCAAGAGTAGTTTTAGGAAAGGCACAATGGGATATTGGCGGAGCAGCATTTTTTGGACAATCTACCAAACCATTTTGTGCAGAAATAGAACGCTCTATAGAATTGTTTAAAAAGGAAAAACCAGCAGGAAAATTTCATCCTTTTGGTGGCATTGAAAGAGCGCAAGAAGCGTTAAAACAATGCGAGAAATAAATAGTTTTATAATTAGTTGAATTTAAAAAGCTTTCATCAGAAATGATGAAGGTTTTTTGTGATTCGCTAACTTATATGATATCGAACGTTTTAATGTTTTATATCAGTAGTTACCGAAAAACAAGTTTAGAAACAAGTTAAATTACAGCGCTTTATTTTTAGTTTGTATAATTTCTGCGGCAATACTAATTGCAATTTCTTCTGGAGTTTCACTTTTAATATGAATTCCTATTGGCGCAAAAACAGTGTCAAGTTCTTCTTGTTTAAAACCTTCTTTTTGTAAAACTTCCCACATAGTTTTTAGTTTCGCTTTGCTTCCTAAAACACCAACATAAGCATAGTTGTTTCGTAGCAATTGACTCAATACCAATTTGTCATCCGTATATTTATTGGTCATAATTGCCACATAACTATCGTTTCCTTTTTTAATGAAATCGGCAATTTTTGTATACTCAATTACGTGTTTTTGATGCGCAAAAGTATTTGATTCTAGCGTGTTTAAATTGTCTCTGTTATCAAAAACTACAACTGTAAAGTTTAAGAACCGAAACAGTTTAGAAACCGCCAAACCAACATGTCCGCCACCAACAATATACAGCGTTTCTTTAGAACCTATATTTTCTTTGAATAGCCAATTCGTTTCAGAATTGATTTTGACTTTGTGTTTTTCTGAAATTTTTGCTTTTGTAAATTCAATTCCAATAGGTGAGAAGCTCAATGTTTGTTGCTGATTGTTTTGTAAACAATTAAGAATATTTTCTACAAGTTGAATATTTGAATTGTTTAACGGATGAAAAACTACGGTTTGTTCTCCAGAACAAATCATCCCAGATTTGTCTTTTCCGTTTCCTTGGTGAATTTGTTTTCTGAAAAATATAGGTTGATTTTCTTTCTGCAATAATTCTTTTACTTCTTCTACTAAGGTAAATTCCATAACGCCACCGCCAACAGAACCGAAGATAAATCCATCATCAGCAACCAACATTTTAAATCCTTTTCTGCCAGGAGAACTTCCAAAATTTTCGATAACCGTTAAGAGATATACTTTTTTATCTTGTTGTAATTGCGTTAAAAGTTGTTGCCAAAAATCCATAGTTCTATTTATGTTAGCAATATACAAAAATGCACATACTACAAAATGGGTTTTTAGTGAATTTCATTTACCTTTGAGTTAAAAGAATTCTAGATGGAGCCAATTTTAGAAATGAAAGATGCATTGAGAAAAGAAATGTATAAGAAACGTGCTCAAAACAAATCGACCGCTATAAAAGACTACGATTTATGGATTTGTGCCGAACTAGAAAAATTGGTAAAAGAAAAAAACGCAAAAGTGGTTCATGCATATTTACCCATGGGAACAGAAATTGATATTCGTCCGTTTATACAAAATGCATTAACAAAAGGAATTAAAATTATTTCTCCAAAAACTTTACCAAAACGCCAATTAGAGAATTTAGAATTACATTCTTTATTAGCAGTAGAAAAAGGTGTTTTTGGCACCTCGTATCCAGCAAATTCTACTGTGTATTCTGGAAATTACGATTTGGTTATTGTGCCAGGTTTAGCTTTCGATAATCAAAACTTTAGATTGGGTTATGGCGGCGGATATTACGATACGTTTTTAGAGCAACATCCAACTGCATTTAAAATCGGAATTTTTTATCCGTTTCAAGAAGTAACTTCCGTTCCTAAAGAAAACCACGATGTTTGTTTGGATCAAATTTTAGTAAAAAAATTAGTCTAGTTTTTTAGAAGTTACGTAATAATTTACATCCACTTTTAAAGTTACATTTGTTGTGTTTAACGTTTCTGTTTTCCAAAAAGTAGTTGGCTGTAGTGTCTTCGTTTTCCCGTTAATTGTTACTTTTATGGGCATATTAAATTCGTCAACAACTTTATTCCATTTGTATTTTAATTTGTTTCCTCTAATAGCATAAGTAAATTCAGGAATTCTATAATCTCTAAGGTATTGATTGAAAACTGTAGTTAAATTGATGTCTGCAATTTGAGATATATACTCTTCAATTTGTTTTGTGGTTACTGTTTGATGATAAAATTCGCTATTTAATCCACGTAAAATTTGCCGCCATTTTTCATCATTATTTACTAACTGACGAATGGTGTGTAACATGTTTCCACCTTTGTTATACATATCTCCAGAACCAGAATTATTTACATCGTATTTTCCTATAATAGGACTTTTGTTTCCGATGGTTTTTCTTAGTCCAATAATGTATTCAGTAGCTGCTTTTTTACCATAATAATATTCTAAAAATAAACTTTCAGAATAGTTGGTTAAACTTTCATGAATCCACATATCTGCCATGTCTTTATACGTAATATTGTTAGCAAACCATTCGTGTCCAGATTCATGAACAATAATAAAATCGAATTTTAAACCCCAGCCAGTTCCAGATAAATCTCGGCCTAAATATCCATTTGCATATTTGTTTCCGTAGGTAACAGAACTTTGATGTTCCATTCCTAAATAAGGCACTTCTACTAATTTATAACCATCTTCATAAAAAGGATATTTTCCAAACCAATGTTCAAAAGCTTTCATCATTTTTGGAGCATCTTTAAACTGTTTTTTTGCTTTTTCAAGATTGTCTTTTAACACATAATAATCCATGTCTAAAACACCACCTTCTCCATTATACTTTTCTGAAAAATGAGCGTAATCTCCAATATTTACGTTTACTCCATAATTATTGATAGGGTTTTTTACTGTCCAATTGTAAGTTGTTGTGCTGTCAGAATGCTTTTCTATATCTTTTAGTTTTCCGTTAGAAACTTCCATTAAATTTGATGGAACACGAACACTAATGTCCATATTTTCAACTTCATCATACATATGATCTTTATTTGGCCACCAAACGCTTGCTCCTAAACCTTGACACGATGTTGCTATAAAATGATTGTTGTTTTTGTCTTTTTTCCATGAAAAACCACCATCCCAAGGAGCTCTTTTTGCTTCTTGTGGTTTTCCTTCATAATACACAATAACAGAATTTACGGCACCAACTTCTTGCTTTTCTTCTAGTTGGATAAAATGTGCATTTATCTCAGAAAGCACTTTTAGCTCTTTACCATTTTGGGTTACTTTAGTTATTTTTAAAGGTGATTGTAAGTCTATTTGTAATACTTGATATGGTTTTAATACTATATATTCTACTGTGTTTTTCCCTTTGATAGATTTTGTTTCTGGAAAAACTTGAATATCTAAATGATAATATTTTAAATCCCACCAAACTCGTTCTGGAGTTATTGATCCTCTTAAAGAATCTTGTCTAGTAAAATTATTTTTTTGTGCTGATATCGAAATTGTAATTAGAAGAAATGCAATACTCAAAAACGTTTTATTTTTCATTTTGTAGTGTTATAATGTGGATGCTAAGTTAAGTTATTTAACGAACTTTCTAATTTTTTATGTATAAACTGAAAACCAGTGTTATTAATTTTATCAGAAGAAACTCTACTTCCTGTAGTTAATATAATAGACATTTTACCAAAAATTAATTTTAATAAAAATGTAGGAACTCCAATTGGAACAAATAGTCTTTTTGTTTTTTTAGCTAATAATCTAGAGAAACTATAGCTGGTTTGCTGCTCTGGAGCAACTGCATTAAAAATTCCTGTTACATTATTTTCTATGGCAAAAATGAACATATTAGTTAAGTCATTTATATCAATCCAAGGTATATATTGTTTTCCGTTTGCAATCGGGGTAATAATTGGTGTTTTCATTTTTTCTAATGCGCCACCTTTTTTACTCAATACAATTCCGAGTCTAAAAATTGTAGTTGGAATTTCAATTTCATCAAATTCTAACACCGATTTTTCCCAAAGTTGACAAACATTTCCAAGAAAATCGTTTGCCGGTAAATCGGTTTCTGTAAAAATTTTATCAGTAGTTTTTGCTCCGTAATAACCAACAGCAGAAGCAGAAATAAAACCACGAAGCGGTACTTTTAATTCTTGTATTTTATTGAATACTAATTCAGTTGATTTTGTTCTGCTAGTAATTATTTCTTCTTTTCTTTTTGGCGTCCATCTTTTTTCGGCAATTCCTGCGCCAGCCAAATGAATGACGTAATCTAGGTTTTCAAATGCTTTTTCATCAATAAAATTGTTAGCAATATCCCAAGAAAAATCATTTTCTTTTTTTTGGGTTCTTGTTAAAATGCGAACTATATATCCTTTATCAGATAGTTTGTTGTTAAGCATTTGTCCAACCAATCCTGTTCCTCCTGTAATTAATACTGTTACCAATTGCTTCTAGATTTTATATTTTGATTACAAAGAGAAATAATTTCTTTAATTATTTTTTCTCTTGTTGCCTCTCTTTTTACTTGATGCAACCAATACAGATAGCTTTTTCTGTATGATTGTGCAAAGTTTTGGTAATTATTAAAAGCGGTAGTATTTGCATCAAATAGTTGTTGTAAATCATTTGGGATAATTCCTTTTTCTACAGCATCTAAAGCTGTCCAAGAACCATTATTTTTAGCAATTTTAATTTTATTCAAACCAGATGAATGCATTAAATTATCATTGAGTAATTCTTTAATGTATCTTTTATTTAATGCGCTCCAAACACTTTTATCATTTCTTGGACCAAACGCTTGTTTTCTTTTTCCGTTTCCTAAACTTTTTACAGTAGAGTCTATCCATCCAAAACACAAAGCAACTTTAACAGCTTCTTCCCAACGCATTGATTCTTCTTTGTTTTCTACTTTGTAAAAAATTAAAAAAATTCCTTTTGAAGAAATATGATTTTCTTCAAGCCATTCTCTCCATTCAATATCATTTCTAAAATAGAGTTCTGGTTTTTCTACCATTTTCTAATAATCTTAGAAGGAAAAACAACCACACTTTCATGCCCGCCTTTACCAACAGCTGCAACACCAAAAAAGAAATTATCAACAACAATTCCTTCTAATAAAAAACGAGAAACATCTCCAACATAACGACTGTTATCCCAAGTAGGAGAAGTGGTATCTCTCCAATAAATTTTATATCCTTTTGCGCCATCAACTTTGTCCCATTTTAATTTTACAGAAGCTTTAACTGCGCCGCCAATTCCTACATTTTTTGGTGATGGTGGGGCAGAAGCAATGCTTGCCATTGTAATTGCATTTACAGACGTTAATTTTTTTGCATAATCAAAATTTACATGCTCAAAAGTGTCGCCATATTTAATGCCGTTTTCTACTCTAATATTTTGATGTTGTTGTGTGTAATTTTCATGCGCTTCCATAATTCTGACTCCTGCAAAACCTAAATCATTAAAAGGTCTGTGATGTCCACCACGACCAAATCTATCTAAACGGTAAATCATCATCGGGTTCATTTCTGGCATGTATGTTTTTGTTATTTTATGTGTATAACGCGCTAACTGACGAGAAATTCCATCAACTTCACCACCATAAAAACGTCTTGCTTTACGTTGCCTTTCTGTTTCATTTGCTGGCACTGGTTCTGAGAAAATTCTAAAAGATCTATTGTCAATTACGCCATCAACTCCAGTAATATTTCCAATCATATCATTGTTTAAAATTCCAATAATGTCCCAACCTTTTTCTTTTGCATATTTTGCTAAACCTGCACCACCAAACAAACCTTGCTCTTCACCAGATAATCCAACATAAATAATGCTATTTTCGAATTTATATTTTGATAAAACTCTAGCTGCTTCAATAGTTCCTGCCATTCCAGAAGCATTGTCATTTGCGCCAGGAGCATCTGTTGTGAAATCAGATCCATTACTTGCTCGAGAATCAATATCGCCACTCATAATTATATATCTGTTAGGATACTTTGTTCCTTTTTGTACTGCAACAACATTTACAATCCAAGCATCATGTGGTGCTCGACGATTTCCTTTTTTAGTAACAAAATCTTTTTGATAAAACACATTGATACAATTGTTACAATCTTTAGAGATGGTTTCAAATTCAGATTTTATCCAACGACGAGCAGCACCAATTCCACGTGTAGAAGAAATCGTGTCGCTAAAGGTATTTCGTGTTCCAAATTCTGTGAGTGTTTTTACATCCTTTTTAATTCTGTCTGCAGAGATATTATCAATAATATCATAGATTTTTTGATCTGTTTGAGCAGATAAAATAAGGGTTGTAAATAAAGCAAAAGTTGTGAGTGTTTTTTTCATGATAAAAATTTAAAGCACTAATGTATAAAAAATAAAAACCACTTCTAATTAGAAGCGGTTTTTATTGGGTTTAATGTCTCGTCCTAATATAGTGTCACATAATTATTTGTCTTGTCTTGAAATAGTATGTTACATTAAAAATTATTTCGGGATACTTACGAGTATAGAAATAAAACTACTGCTTAGTCATAGTTGCAGTCATTTTTGTAACCATATCTTGTCCTTGTACTACTATTTTCATATTAATATTAGAAATCAATGGCACTCCAGAATTTCTTTCAACTTTAATATCTCCTGTAATTGTTCCTTCGCCCGCTCCAGATACAACACCAGAAATATCTAAAAGAACATTGTTTTTGGTGATTGATTTTACTTTATAGGTAAAGTTCATGGTCATTCCCTTGTCTGACTTATTTATTGCCCAAGTATCACCGACTCTAACAACTTTTTTAGGGTAAACAATATTACTAGATTGTTTTGCGAAATCACTCGTTCCAGGTATATCTGGCACAACAGTTGTCTCTATGATTTCTCCTATTTTGTTTCCTTTAACTGTAATTACAGCTTGTAACATTGGTTCCATTTGACCTTTCATCATTTTACCAGTAGCGTCTAATTCCTCATCGCTTTTTGAAGAATCGTAACTCATATTCATACCACCTTGACTCATATCCATAGATATCTGAGTAATTTTCATTTCACTCATATATGTGTCTCCTGCAACGTTAGTAATATTTTGTTTCATCTTCATGCCCATATCCATAGACATTGCAGCGCCCATATCTTGAGACATCTTCATGTTCATTTCATACGAATCTCCTTTTTTATAGTTTAATCTTAATAAAACTGATTCTTGTGCGTTTGTGTTAATTGTAAATGCAATTACAATTAAAATAAGTAGTTTTTTCATTTGTTTTTATTCTAAAAATTTAAGTGCTAAATATACTATCAAAAATTGATTTATAATACAATTATTAAAAAATAAAAACGCTCGGATAATTCCGAGCGTTTTTATAAATGCAATTCTAATTTAGTTTAAAAATCTTGATTGATATCCCAAGCTTCTAAAGTTTCTTTTAGCATTTTGATAAACATTCCGCCCAAAGCACCGTTTACAACTCTATGATCGTACGAATGAGAAACAAACATTTTTTGTCTGATTCCAATAAAATCTCCATCTGGTGTTTCAATAACAGCAGGAACTTTACGAATTGCTCCTAATGCTAAAATAGCCACTTGTGGTTGATTTATAATTGGTGTTCCCATTACAGAACCAAAACTTCCAACATTGGTTACCGTGTATGTTCCACCTTGAATATCGTCTGGTTTTAATTGGTTTGCTCTTGCTCTTCCTGCTAAATCATTTACCGCTTTTGTCATACCAACTAAATTTAGTTGATCTGCGTTTTTTATTACAGGCACAATTAAATTACCATCAGCTAAAGCAGCTGCCATTCCTAAGTTAATATTTTTTCTTTTAATGATGGTATCACCATCAACAGCAATATTTATCATTGGATATTTCTTAATTGTAGATGCAACGGCTTGCATTAAAATTGGAGTAAAAGTCAATTTTTCTCCCTCTCTTTTAAAGAATGCATCTTTTACTTTAGTTCTCCACTTTACAATATTAGTAACATCAATTTCTATAAATGATTGAACATGTGCAGAGGTTTGAACAGAATCGACCATGTGTTTGGCAATCAATTTCCCCATTCTACTCATTTCAATTACCTCATCTTCTCCGTTTACAGAAACTGGCGCAGCTTTTGGCTGCTCTGCTACTTTTTGAGGAGCAGCACTTCTATTTTCTATATATGATAAAATATCGTCTTTTGTAACTCTTCCATCTTTTCCATTACCAGAGATCGATTCTAATTCTTGCATAGAAACGCCTTCTTTCTGAGCAATATTTCTAACTAAAGGAGAGTAAAATTTTCCACTTTCAGAAGTTTTTGCAATTGGAGTAGCAACCTGTTCTATTGTTGCTTCTACTTCTTTTTCTATTTCAACAACTTCTTTTGGAGACTCATTCGATTTATTTGAAACCTCAATAGCTTCTCCTCCTTCAGTTTCTATAATAGCAATTGTTGCTCCAACAGCAACAACATCATCTTTCTCAAATAAAATTTCAACTAAAGTACCTTCTACTTCACTTGGCACTTCAGAATCAACTTTATCTGTAGCAATTTCTACAATTGCTTCATCTAACTCTATCGTATCACCAACCTCTTTTAACCATGATGTAATTGTTGCTTCTGCAACACTTTCACCCATTTTAGGAAGTTTTAATTCAAATCTAGCCATTACATTATTTGTTTTACAGACTGCGAAAGTACTAAATTTCAATGATTATTTATTGAAATTTTTATTGAAAAATAAAAATGAAGTGAAATAAAAAATTACACTATTCGCAAATAAGTGCAACTATTTGTTTATCAAAAACCATATTCGCAGTTAATATGATTTATTAATAAATATATAATAATATTTTAAATCCAATGTTTCGGATTTGCCAACACTTCTAATAATTTGGACTCATCAGAATTTTCTTCTGGATGATGATTGTATTTCCATTGAACCACTGGAGGCAAACTCATTAAAATACTTTCTATTCTTCCATTTGTTTTTAATCCAAACAAGGTTCCTCTATCGTGTACTAAGTTAAATTCAACATAACGACCTCTGCGCACTTCTTGCCAATATTTATGTTTTTTAGAGTACTCAATATCTTTTCTTTTTTCTACAATAGGCACATAACTTTCTAAAAAACTGTTGCCAACTTCTGTCACAAAATTAAATCTGTCTTCTATTGAAAACTCATCTGTTTTTTTTAAGTAATCAAAAAACAAACCTCCAATTCCACGCGCTTCATTTCTGTGTGCATTCCAAAAATAAGTATCACAGGTTTCTTTAAACTGCGGATAAAATTCTGAATGATGTTTGTCGCAAGCTGTTTTACAAACGGTATGAAAATGAACTGCATCTTCTTCAAACAAATAATACGGAGTTAAATCTTGCCCGCCACCAAACCATTGAGTAACAACATCTCCAGAAGAATTATACATTTCAAAATAACGCCAATTTGCATGAACTGTTGGCACAAACGGATTTTTTGGATGCAATACCAAACTTAACCCACACGCAAAGAAATTTCCTTCTTCTACTCCGAATTGTTTACGCAATGCTTCTGGCAATTCACCAAATACTTTAGAAATATTTACGCCACCTTTTTCAAAAATATTTCCATTTTCTATAACACGCGTTTTACCGCCACCACCTTCAGCACGCTTCCATACATCTTCTTTAAATGTTGCTTTTCCATCTACTTTTTCTAATGCAGAAGTAATGCTGTCTTGCAAATTTTCTATGTAAGTGTAAAACTTGTTCTTCATTGTTTGTGTTGACTAAAATGTGCGTTAGCGATTGAAGTGACATCCTTTTTGCTTTTTTGCAAAAAGATATAACGGAAAGCGCGACCTTTAGGGAACGCCCAAAACATTTTAATTTGCTTTATATTCTTTTACAGCATCAATAAATGCTTTTGCATTTTCTAACGGAATGTTTGGTAAAATACCGTGACCTAAATTAACGATGTACTTATCTTTTCCAAATTCATTGATCATTTGATGCACCATTTTCTTGATTTCTGCCGGCGGAGAAAACAATCTTGTTGGATCAAAATTTCCTTGTAAAGTGATATTTCCACCAGATAAATAACGTGCATTTCTTGGAGAACAGGTCCAATCTACTCCTAATGCAGAAGCACCAGATTTTGACATTTCATTAAGTGCAAACCAACACCCTTTTCCGAAAGCAATAACTGGTGCTTTATCTTTTAAAGCATCAATAATTTGCTGAATGTATTGCCAAGAAAATTCTTGATAATCTACAGGAGACAACATTCCTCCCCATGAATCGAAAATCTGAACAGCATCAACACCAGCTGCAACTTTTGCTTTTAAATATGCAATTGTGGTATCTGTAATTTTTTGTAATAATTGATGTGCAGCAATCGGATTTGTAAAACAAAATTCTTTTGCTTTGTCAAAGTTTTTAGAACCTTGTCCTTGTACACAGTAGCATAAAATGGTCCAAGGAGAACCTGCGAAACCAATTAACGGAATTTCATCATTTAGCTTTTCTTTGGTTGCTTTTATTGCCTCCATTACGTATCCTAATTCTTGATGAACATCAGGAATAATTACAGCATCAACACCTTTTTGATCTCTAATAGGGTTTGGTAAATACGGACCGAAATTCGGCTTCATTTCCACTTCAATATTCATTGCTTGTGGAATCACCAAAATATCAGAAAACAAAATTGCGGCATCCATTCCAAATCTTCGGATTGGTTGCACCGTAATTTCTGAGGCTAATTCTGGAGTTCTACAACGCGTAAAGAAATCATATTTGTCTCTAATTTCTCTAAACTCAGGCAAGAATCTTCCTGCTTGACGCATCATCCAAACTGGCGGACGATCTACTACTTCTCCTTTTAATGCTCTTAAAAATAAATCGTTTTTTATCATGATTTTGCTTTTGGCTATTAGCGCTTAGCTTTTGGCTTTGGCTTTTAGCTATTCTTTATCGTATTTATTAATCCGTTAATCATTTTCCCTTCTTTTTCAATTAACTCAAAAATATTTTTTAATTCTTCTAAATTGATTAAACTTAGTTCTTGAACAATAATTAGTTGTGTTTCTACCTCGAAAAGGGAGCCCATAGCAATTTCTAAAAATCTTTTAAATTCAACTTCACTATTTCTACTTGAGCCTTCCGCAATATTTGACGGAATTGAAACAGCAGCCCTTGATAATTGACTTTTTAATCCAAATTTTTCTTCTGAAGGTAATTTTTGAGATAATTTATAAACCTCTTTAACTATCTCTACACCTTGCTCCCAAATCTTCAATTTTCTAAAATTTCTCATAGTCCGTTTTCTAAAAGCAAAAGCCTAAAAGCTATCAGCTACTTTTTTCATCGCCGCATCAATTGCTTTACTTACTTTTTCTAAATCTTTTTCTGTTAATGCTGATGATAAAAACCAAGCTTCAAATTGAGATGGCGGTAAAAACACCCCGTTTTTAATCATTTCCCAAAAGAAAACTGCAAACTTCTTTGTATCAGATTTTTGAGCTTCTTCGAAATTGGTAACTTCTCCTTTTCTAAAAAATGGATTTATCATAGACCCAAATCTGTTTACTGTTAAATCGATATGATACTTTTTGGCTGTTTCTAATAAAATTACTTCTAGAATGCTTGCAAATTCTTCAAATTCAGCATAAGGATTTTGTTTTTTTAATTCAGTTAACGTTGCTATTCCGCTTGCCATTGCAACCGGATTCCCACTTAAAGTTCCTGCTTGATACATATCTCCTAAAGGCGAAACCATTTCCATAATTTCATTTCTTGCACCATAAGCTCCAACCGGAAATCCACCACCAATCACTTTACCTAAACACGTAATATCTGCCGTAACTCCTAAGATTTCTTGCGCTCCACCAAATGTAGAACGAAAACCTGTCATTACTTCATCAACAATTAAAAGTGCTTTTTTCTTTTCTAAAAACACTTTCAAATCTTTTAAAAAATTATCTTCTGGAAGTACAACTCCCATATTTCCTGCAATTGGTTCAATAATTACTGCTGCAATATCATCGTGTTTTTTAAAATGTGCTTTTACACTTTCTAAATCATTGTAATTTGCGATTAATGTATTTTTTACCGCACCTTCAGGAACTCCTTTAGATCCGGGTAAACTTAATGTTGCAAAACCAGAACCAGCTGCTACTAACAATGCATCTGAATGTCCGTGATAGCAACCAGAAAATTTAATGATTTTATCTTTACCTGTATAAGCTCTCGCCAAACGCAAAGCACTTAAAACAGCTTCTGTACCAGAGTTTACAAAACGCACTTTATCCATTCCTGGAAAAGCATCACACACTATTTTTGCAAGTTTGATTTCGTTTTCTGTAGAAGCACCAAATGTATATCCGTTCTGTAACGCTTTAGTTATTGCTTTTTGAACTTTTTTATGACGATGCCCTAAAATCATTGGCCCATAAGACAATACTAAATCTACATATTCATTATTATCAACATCGGTAATTTTACTTCCTTTTGCTTTTTTGATAAACAACGGATTTCCACCGACAGAAGAAAATGCTCTTACAGGAGAATTTACAGCTCCTACAAGATGTACCAATCCTTTTTCGTATAGTTTTTGTGATTTTTCGAATTTCATTTTTTAGCTTTTGGCTTTCGGCTTTTGGCAATTAGCTAAAGGCTAACCTCCAACAGCAAAATGCTATTTATTTAATACTCTTGCTGCTTCCTTCGCAAAATATGTTATGATAATATCTGCTCCTGCTCTTTTCATAGAAAGTAAACTTTCCATCATTACTTTTTCGCCATCAATCCAACCTTTTTCTGCCGCTGCTTTTATCATTGCATATTCGCCACTTACATTATAACATGCAATTGGTCTGTCAAAATTATTTTTTAAATCTCTGATAATGTCCAAATAAGACAATGCTGGTTTTACCATTAAAATGTCTGCGCCTTCTTGATCATCAAAAGTTGCCTCTCTCATTCCTTCATCTCTATTTGCTGGATCCATTTGATAGGTTTTTCTATCTCCAAAAGTTGGTGCAGAATCTGCAGCATCTCTAAATGGCCCGTAAAATGCGGATGCATATTTTACAGAATACGCCATAATTGGCAAGTTTACAAAACCTGTATTGTCTAAAGACTGTCGCACCATATCAATTGTTCCATCCATCATTCCTGATGGCGCAACCATATCAACTCCAGCTTTTGCATGCGAAATTACTTGCTTTGCAATATTCACCAAAGTTGCATCATTATCTACATCATTATCGTGAATAATTCCGCAATGTCCGTGACTTGTATATTCACAAAAACAAACATCAGTAATTACATATAAACTCGGATAGTTTTTTTTAATAAAGCGAATTGCTTGTTGCATAATTCCGTTATCATTCCAAGTTTCTGTTCCTTCATCATCTTTCTTAGACGGAATTCCAAATAACAAAACTGCAGGAATATTTAAAGAAACAACTTCATCTAATTCTTTAGAGATTCTATCCAAAGAAAAACGTTTGATTCCAGGCATCGAAACAATTTCTGTTTCTATATTTTCTCCTTCTTCAATAAAAAGTGGATAAATAAAATCGTCCACAGAAAGTTTGGTTTCTCTAACCAATCTGCGGATTCCTTCTGATTTTCTAAGTCTTCTTGTTCTAAACATTATCTTAGTTAAAAAGTCTAAAGTTGAAAAGTTAAAAGTGTTCTCGATACATCACGCAAAAAGCGTGATACTCGAACTGACAATTGAAACATCTTCAAGTTTTCTAATTAATATATTAAATTTATTCTTTCACATAATGTAAATTCACCAATTCCAACACACTTTCTACAGTTGGTAAATTGGCAACTTGTACATTTTCGAAATGCTTTCTTGCTTCTTTTGCGGTACTTTCTCCGATGCAAAAAGCAATTTTATTTGGTTGATTATCTTGTAAATAACTTTCTATTGTTGACGGACTGTAAAACAAAACGCCAGAAAATTGTTCTCTAACATTCACAGGACTAAACATGGTTTTATATGCTTCTACTTCGTTTACTTTAATTTCGTTTTTTGTCAACACTTCTGGCAAGGTATCTAAACGCAAATCGCTACAGAAATACGTTACTTTTTGTCCTTTTATGTTTGAAGAAAGATATTCAGCTAACTTTTCTGCATTCTTTTCTGAATGAGTAACTTTTCCTATTTTCTGCTCGATTAACTTCTTTGTTCTTCTACCAACACAGTAAATATTTTTGAAATTTAATTCTTGTTTTACAAAACTATTTAACAAAGATTCCACTCCGTTTTTACTTGTTATGATTACATTTTTAATTTCATTTTTTACCACTTTTGGCGGAATTCTATTAAAGCGAATTTTAATAAAATCACTATCATCAACCGCAACAGTTTCTGGCAATAATCGTTTTTGAATTTCAGAAAGTTTCTTTGTAGAATACACTGCAAATTCTTTTACTTCTTTTCCTTTTAAAGCAGCCATTATTTCTTTTCCGCCTCTATTTAGTACAAAATCAGCGCATTCTTTAGCAATATAATTATGTCTTCCTATTTTTTCTTTAGAAGTAACATCTATTCTTTTTGTACCATCAGCATTTAATAAAACACCTTTAAAACAGACCTCATCTTCTTTTACAAAAGCCAACGCTCCAATCGGTGCAGTACAACCACCTTCTAAAATGTTTAAGAAATCGCGTTCTACTTTTGCAAGCATTGCTGTTTCTTCATCATTTAGTTCTTTACAAATCTCTAAAATATCTGTTGATTCTGCTAAAGTAGAAATAGTTACAACTCCTTGCGCTGGAGCAGGAATCATCCAATCTAAACTAAAAGCGCCGTCAGGTTTTATTTTTAATCTTTCTAATCCGGCAGCTGCAAAAATTGCGGCGTTCCAATCGCTATTTTTTAATTTCTCTAATCTAGTTTGTACATTTCCTCGTAAACCAACAACTTGATGTGTTGGATGACGATGCAACCACTGTGCCTTTCTTCTTAAACTTCCTGTAGCAATGATGGCGTTTTCTTGCGTTAAAAACTCTTCGTTGTCTTTAAAAACAAGCATATCATTAGAATTTCCTCTTTTTAAAACCGCAGCTTGAACAATACTTTTTGGCAATATTGTTGGTACATCTTTTAAAGAATGAACCGCAATATCAATTTCATCATTCATTAAAGCAATGTCTAAATTTTTGGTAAAAATCCCTGTAATTCCTAATTCGTACAGAGGTTTGTCTAAAACTAAATCTCCAGTTGATTTTACTTCAATTACTTCTGTTTTGTGTCCTAAATATTCTAATTGTTGTTGTACTGTTTTTGCTTGCCAAAGTGCTAACTCGCTATCTCTTGTACCAATTCTAATGATCTTCTGCATGTAGTTTTTCTAATTCAGTTCCAAACATTTTACTTACCACATTTATACTTTGCGGAATTGACGTTTCATCATCTTTTAAATGTTTTACAAACTGTGTTGTTATTTTTTGAATAAACCTTGATGTTATAGCTTCTGCTTGTTCTTCATCAAAATTTTTCAACTTTTTTTTATGAAAAGCAATTTCGTCTTGTTGAATCGTTTCTAACGATTGTTTCAACGCATTAATTGCTGGTGTAAATCTACGATGATTTAACCATTCATTAAACTCATTTTTATGCGTTTCTATAATTGACTCTGCAAAAGGAATTTCTTGTTGGCGAATTGCTAAGGTTTCATCAGTAATTTTAGATAAATCATCAACATTTACAATTGAGACATTTTTTAAATTATATACATCTTTAGAAACATTTGCCGGCATTGATAAATCTAAAATAAGAATTTCTTTATCTATAGGAATGTGTTCTTTTGTTATTGTTGGAAAATTGGACCCTGTAGAAACGATTAAGATATCTGAATTTTTTACTTCTGATATTAAATTATTTATTGTTGCTTTTCTGATTGATTGGTACTCTTTTACAAACTCTGTTACTTTTTCTTCGGTTCTATTAACCAAACAAACCGATTTGTTTTGCGTGTATTCAGCTAAATTTTTACAGGTATGTTTTCCCATTTTACCTAAACCAAACACCAAAATATTTTTAGCATTATAATTAGATACGTTTTTTGCAATATATTGAACAGCTGCATACGAAACAGACGTTGTTCCAGAACTTAAAAGAGTTTCGTTTTTAACTCGCTTACTTGCCTGCATTATTTGATTTAAAAGCCTTTCGAAATACGCATTGGTCGTTTTTTGCTTTTTAGCAAGCTTAAAAGAATTTCTTAATTGACCAACAATTTCATAATCTCCTAAAATTTGACTATCCAAACCAGTTCCCATTCTAAATAAATGCGAAATAGCTTCTTGATTTTTGTACACGCTAGAAATAGTTGCAAATTTTTCTATAGTTCCGTTAGAATATTTACACAACAAATTAATTAATTGAAAAGGATGTTCTGCAAAACCAGTAATTTCTGTTCTATTACAGGTAGATAAAACAAAAATACCGTCTATACCATTTTCTTTAGCTTCATTTAATAACTTAATTTGAGCTTCTTTGGTTAACGAAAATTTACCTCTAATATCAGCTTCTGCTTTTTTATAGCTTACTCCAATATTGTATAAATTTACTTGTTGATTTGTGGTTGACATGTATTATTTTTCAATATTTTCAATAAAAGTAGCTCAAAAGTAAAAACTTCTCTACAATAAAAGTATCGCTTAAAGAACTATTAATGTCGTTCTACGTTTTTTAACAATTTAATATTTATTAAAACTAAAAATTATGTATTTTTGTTGAAAAATAAGGACTTTTATCGTTAATTATGTAGAACGATTCTAAATAAAAAAAATTCTTATTAAATATTAGAAATGATAAAAAACAACGCTAAAAGTACTTTTGAAGAATTAAATATTGAAAATATTTTTCATTTATTGTATTTTGAAAATAACAGTAACGAAGTGCAACGTTTTGAAAGAGACATAGATAGCACTTTTATTCAATTACATTTTTGTATAAAAGGAAGTTCTAAATTTTTATTTAATAATAGCAATTATTCATTTGATGTTTTAGATCAGCATTCCATTTTATTGTACAATCCGCAGCAAAAGCTTCCAATTAATTTAGAAATATATCCCAAAACAACGCTGTTTTCATTATTAATTTCTATAGAAAAGTTTCATTCGTTGTTTTCTAAAGAGGCAAATCATATTCCTTTTTTAAGTGATGAAAATAGCAACAGGAAATATTACAATGATGAAATTATTAAACCTTCTGTAATAATTGTCTTACAACAAATTATCAATTCTAATGTAAATAGCTCTATAAAAGAACTATTTATTAAAGGTAAAATTTACGAATTATTGAGTTTACATTTTCAAAAAGAAAATACAACAAATGCAGATTTTTGCCCATTTTTAGTTGATGAACAAAATGTAATCAAAATTAGAAAAGCAAAAGATATTATTATTTCTAGAATGGCAGAACCACCTAGTTTACAAGAACTATCAGACGAGATTGGATTGTCATTAAAAAAACTAAAAGAAGGGTTTAAACAAATTTATGGAGACACTGTTTACAGTTTCCTTTTTGATTACAAAATGGAACATGCTAGAAGGTTGTTAGAAAGTAATAAACATAATGTAAATGAAGTTGGTTCTAGAATTGGCTATAGTACATCAAGTCATTTTATTGCTGCTTTTAAAAAGAAATTTGGAACCACTCCAAAAAAATATGTAAATTCTTTATAAAATTCGTAGATGAAACAACTACACCACACAGAAATAGAAAACAAGCAACAAGAATTTCCGATTACGATTGTTTGTGATGCTATTAGAACTCCAGAAAATATTGGAATGTGTTTTAGAATTTCTGAAAGTTTTGGTGTACAAAAAATCTACTTACATGAAACTTCTCCGACAATTGAAAATCGAATTGTACAAAGAACAGCAAGAAATACACTCAATCAAATTAAACACGAAACGTATGCTGATTTTGATGAAATTATCCATCAATTAAAATCAGAAGGAAACACCATTATCGGAATTGAAATTACGGATAAAAGCACTTCAATTCAAGAGTTTGATTTTAACAAACACAAAAAAATCGTATTACTTTTAGGAAGTGAACGCAACGGAATAGAAAACATCAATTTAGTAGATAAAACAGTTGCTATACCAATGTATGGCAGAAATTCTTCAATGAATGTAATCCATAGTTTAGCAATTACATTGTATGAAGTTACAAATCAATTGACAGTTGACAATAATAAATAATAACGTGACACTCGAAGTGACAAACAACAATTAAAAAGATACTGAATCAAGTTCAGCATAAATTATGAAAGGAGTTTTATTAATCAACTTAGGATCACCAGAAAGCACAAAAACGAAAGACGTTCGTACCTATTTAGACGAATTTTTAATGGACGAACGCGTCATTGACATTCCGTATTGGAAACGTTTTTTATTGATCAAAGGAATCATTTTAAACGTACGTCCAAAAAAATCTGCTGCAGCGTATAAAAAAATTTGGTGGAAAGAAGGTTCTCCGCTGGTTGTAATTTCTGAACGTTTTGCAAAAAAAGTTGCTGACAATACAGGAATTTCTATTGCTTTAGCAATGCGCTACGGAAGTATGAGTATTCAAAAAGGGTTTAAAGAATTAGCAGACAAAGGTGTTGATGAAATTTTAATTGTGCCTTTGTATCCACACTTTGCCATGTCTTCTACAGAAACCGTTTTGGTAAAAGCAGAAGAAGTTAGAAAGCAATTTTACCCGAATATCAAAACAACAGAAATCCCGCATTTTTATAATGAACCAAGATATATTAAAGCGATGTCTAACAATATCAAAAATCATTTAAATGGCTTTGAATATGATCATATTTTGTTTTCGTATCACGGAATTCCAGAGCGTCATATTTTAAAAACAGATCCAACAAAAAATCATTGTAAAATTGATGGTTCTTGTTGTGAAAAACCATCGAAAGCGCACGAAACTTGTTACCGTCATCAATGTTTTGAAACAACTAAAGAGATTGCAAAAACATTGAATTTAAAAGAAGGAACGTATAGCAATTCTTTTCAATCTCGCTTATTAAAAGATCCTTGGTTAAAACCATACACAGATTTTGAATTTGATAGAATTCCGAAAGAAGAAGGAAAACGAAAAATGGCAGTTGTTACTCCAGCTTTTGTTTCAGATTGTTTAGAAACATTAGAGGAAATTGCCATGGAAGGAAAAGAACAATTTTTTGCTGGCGGCGGAACCGATTACAAACACATTCCGTGTATGAATGACAATAACGATTGGGTACAAGTAATGAATACTTGGATTGATGAGTGGGCAAATAATTAGTTGGCAGTATTCAGAAGCAGTTTGCAGTTGTCATTGAGAGGAAGCATGACGCGGCAATCTCATTAAAATTAGAATAATTACTTTTAACTTTGCTACTAAATTAAAAACTATGGATTTTTTATACGTAAAAGCATTACACATTATTTTTGTAGTCACTTGGTTTGCAGGCTTATTTTACATTATTCGCTTATTTATTTATCATGTAGAAGCAGAAGATAAAGAAGAACCCGCAAAAGAAATTTTACAAACTCAATACAAATTGATGGCGAAAAGATTGTGGTACATTATTACGTGGCCATCTGCAGTTTTGGCGAGTTTCTTTGCTTTTTGGATGTTATATAAAAATCCTGCGTACTTAAAAATGGATTGGATGTTGGTGAAATTATCTTTTGTTTTGGCGTTGTATTTTTATCACGGTGCTTGTCAGAAAATATACACACAATTACAAAACGATGTTATTAAATATTCTTCTTTTAAACTGAGAATCTGGAACGAAGTAGCCACTATTATTTTGTTTGCTATTGTGTTTTTGGTTACACTACAAAATGCTATCAACTGGATTTGGGGAGTTGTTGGAATTGCGCTTTTCGGAATTTTATTAATGTTCGGAATTAAACTCTATAAAAATATTAGAGCTAAAAAAGATTGGGATACTTCTGACGAAGATGATGCATTGGAAGAAGAGGAAAACTAGTTTACAGTTTGCAGAATCAGTATTCAGTAAAACACTGAATAATACTACTTACTAATACTTTGCTCAAAAGGAATTCTATTTACAATAGATCTCCCTAAGGTAATTTCATCAGCATATTCTAGTTCGTCGCCAACAGAAATTCCGCGTGCAATGGTAGAAGTTGTTATCTCAAATTTTTCTATTTGTTTAAAAATATAGAAGTTGGTTGTATCGCCTTCCATGGTAGAACTCAGAGCAAAAATCAATTCTTTAATTTCTCCGTTTGCTACTTTTTTTACCAAAGATTTTATTTGTAAATTATGTGGTCCAATTCCTTCAATAGGAGATATTTTTCCACCCAACACATGATACAAACCTTTAAATTGCGAGGTGCTTTCAATCGCCATTACATCACGAATATCTTCTACAACACAAACAATTTCTGAATTTCGCTTCGGATTGTTACAGATTTCACACAAAACAGTATCAGAAATATTATGACATTTTTCACACGATTTTACATCGTTACGTAAATGCAATAAAGCTTCTGATAAATAATTGGTATGTTCTGTTGGCTGTTTTAATAAATGCAACACCAAACGCAAAGCAGTTCGCTTACCAATTCCCGGTAAACGCGAAACTTCGTTCACCGCATTTTCTAACAATTTTGATGAAAAATCCATAGATGCAAATGTAAGTTTTTTGAGCTAATTACAAATGTCACTTCGAGTGAATTTTATTTTTTTTAATAAAATTTGTATCGAGAAGTCTCTCCATGTTCTCGATACAAAATTATGCTAACTTCGACTACGCTCAGCCACCAATAATTTCACTCGAACTGACAATTCATTAATTGTAAAATTCCAGATTAAAAAACTATATTCGTAACTCAAAACTGATCATTCAATATTTACAACTTAACAATGCAACCACTTCATATTATTTTATTAATCGTCGCTTATTTTAGTGTATTGGTTTTAATTTCTTACATCACTGGAAAATCAGCAAACAACCAAACTTTTTTCAAAGCAAATAATTCATCACCTTGGTATTTAGTTGCTTTTGGTATGATTGGCGCATCATTATCTGGAGTCACATTTATTTCTGTTCCTGGTTGGGTAGAAGATCAAAGCATGAGTTATATGCAAATGGTTTTGGGTTATGTTGTTGGTTATGCAATTATCGGTTTGGTTTTATTACCGTTGTATTATCGATTAAATTTAACTTCTATTTACACCTATCTAGAAGATCGGTTTGGAAGAAATTCTTATAAAACTGGCGCAACATTCTTTTTAATTTCTAGAACTATTGGCGCTGCTTTTCGTTTGTTTTTAGTGGCAAACGTGCTACAATTATTACTGTTTGATGCATACGGAATTCCGTTTTGGGTAACCGTTTCTATTACCATTTTATTGATTTGGTTGTACACGTTTAAAGGCGGAATTAAAACCATTGTTTGGACAGATACTTTGCAAACTTTATTTATGCTAATTGCAGTTGGAGTTTGTATTTACACCATTTCTAGCGAATTGCAAATCAGTAATATTTTTAGTTATGTTGCCGATAGCGAATTGTCTAAAACCTTCTTTTTTGACGACCCGAAAGCAGGAAATTATTTTTGGAAACAATTTTTAGCAGGAGCTTTTGTTGCTATTGCAATGACAGGTTTAGACCAAGATATGATGCAGAAAAACTTAACCTGTAGAAATTTAAAAGATGCTCAAAAAAACATGTTTTGGTTTACCATTGTATTGGTGATTGTAAACTTTTTCTTTTTAGCCTTAGGAGTTTTATTAACAGATTACGCACAACGTAACGGAATTGATGCACATAAAGACGAATTATTTCCAATTATTGCAACCAAAGGAACTTTAGGACTTGCATCTGCCATGTTCTTTTTATTAGGATTAATTGCCGCTGCGTATTCTAGCGCAGATTCTGCATTAACATCATTAACCACTTCTTTTAGTATTGATATATTAGAAATTGACAAAAAAAAATCTGTAGTAGAACAAGAAAAAATTAGAAAGAAAATTCATATTCTATTTTCTTTCATTCTAATAGCAACCATTTTAATTTTTAAATATTTTATTGCAGATGCAAGCGTAATTGCAAAAATATTTACGTTTGCTAATTATACCTACGGCCCTTTATTAGGTTTGTACGCTTTTGGTTTATTTACCAAACTGAATGTAAAAGACAAAGCGGTTCCTTTTATCTGTTTATCTTCTCCAATTCTAACTTATTTGGCAAGTTATTTTTCTGTAACTTATTTAAGTTTTGATTTCGGATTTGCCTTATTATTAGTAAACGGAATGATTACGTTTATTGGATTGTGGTTGTTTAAGAGAAAGTAATTTAACTTGTTTCTAAATTCGTTTTTCGGTAACTTCGCTACAAATCATTTAAAAAAATGGAACAATTACTAAACTTATTAAAATCATTATTTGAACCGATTATAATATTTGTAATACTGGTATTTCTTTTAATTATAAATTCTTGGGTTTTTAATAAAATTAAAATTATAAAATCATACGGAGTCGTAATTAAGAATATTGTTTCAATTTTTATTGTACTAATTGGGTTACTTTTTTTTATTTTTTCTTTTCCAATAGATAAAACACTTAAAGGGCAAATTCTAAGTTTTCTTGCAATTATAATAAGTGCTGGTATTGCATTAAGCTCAACTACTATATTAGGAAATCTTATTGCTGGAATTATGAATAATTCTATGAAACGCTTCAGAAATGGCGACCTTATAAAAATAGAGGAATTACAAGGTAGAGTTACAAAGAGAAGTATCTTTCATACAGAAATTCAGTTAGAAGACAGCAATTTTATTACGATTCCTAATTTATATATTGCAACAAATCCTGTTAAACTAACCCGTAAAACTGATACTGTAATTTCTACGACTGTTTCATTAGGATATGATATTTCTAGAATTAAAATTGAAGAATCATTAAAAGAAGCTGCTTTTTTATCAGGATTAACAAATCCTTACGTGTATATATCCAATTTAGGAGATTATGCTGTTTTATATAAAATTCATGGGTTTTTGGAAGATAGTAGTAAATATTTTAGCACCATTTCTTTACTAAATGCAAATGTAATGGATGTGTTACATAAGGAAAAAATTGAGATTGTTTCTCCAACTTTTATGAATCAAAGAAGTGTAAGTGAAAAGAGTTTTATTCCAAAAGATGTTCTTAAAAAAGAGGTTTTGGAGGAGCAACAATTACCAGAAAATTTAGTTTTTGATGAGGCAATTAAATCAGAAAAAATTGAACAAGAGAAAGATGAGATTGATAAAATAAACAAACAAGACAAAGAAAAATAGAATTCTTTCTTTGTCAAAAGAATAGTAACCTGTTGGGTTTGTTCCTAAATTCCTTTTTTTCGTAATTTACTTCTCTCTCAATAATATTCATTAAAACGAAACCATATTCTTAACTTAGCGGTAATACAGAAAAAACAACTTGAAAAAAACAATTTCTATTATTGGCGGAGGGCCTTCAGCTTTTTTATTAGCGGATTTTTTAGATACTACAAAGTTTGATGTTACTATTTATGAAAAAAATAAAACAACTGGACGCAAGTTTTTAGTCGCTGGTAAAGGTGGATTTAATTTAACGCATTCAGAACCAATTGAACAATTAATTAAACGTTATGCGCCTTCAGATTTTTTAGAAGAAGCTTTATTGAATTTCACAAGTACTGATTTTAGAAATTGGCTCTCTCAAATTGATATTCCAACTTTTATTGGAAGTAGCAAAAGAGTCTATCCAAAAGAAGGCATTAAACCGATTGAAGTTTTAACTGCAATTCTCACTTCTTTAAAAGAAAAAGGAATTGCTATAAAATACGAACATACTTTTACAGATTGGAATATAGATAACAATCCGGTTATTAACAACAAAACCGTAAAAGCTAATTACACGGTTTTTTCTTTAGGTGGCGGAAGTTGGAAAATTACTGGTTCTGATGGAAACTGGCTAAACTCATTCTCTAAAAAAGGAATTAAAACAACACCTTTTGCAGCTTCAAATTGTGCATATCAAGTCAACTGGAAGTCAGAATTTATCAATAAAAACGAAGGAATTCCCTTGAAAAATATTGCAATTTCTTGTGAAAATACAACTCAAAAAGGGGAAGCTGTAATCACCAAATTTGGCTTAGAAGGAAATGCTATTTACGGATTGAGTCCACAAATTAGAGAGCAACTTTCTAAAAAAACAAAAACAATAATATTTATTGACTTTAAACCTTCATTAACTTTAGAAAATGTGCTTTCAAAAATCAATTCATCCACACAAAAAAACACAACTGCAACATTAAAAAAAGAACTCAAGTTAAGTACAGCACAAATCGATCTCTTAAAAGCAACGCTTTCTAAAGAAGTGTATTTAAATTCAGATTCGTTAGCAAAATTCATTAAAAAGTTTCCATTAGAAATCACAAACACTGCAACATTAGATGAAGTAATTTCTACTGTTGGCGGAATTGAATTAAATGCCATCACCAAAAATTTTGAACTAAAAAACCTCTCAAATCAATTTTGTATTGGCGAAATGCTCAATTGGGATGCTCCAACTGGCGGATATTTAATACAAGCTTGTGCTAGCATAGGTGTTTTTGTTGCGAAACATCTAAACAACATAAAATAAAAAAATACTCACAAAAAAGAAAGTAATCCCTTTTTCACACAAAAAACATTTGTATTTTTACTTTGTAAAACAAACTAATGGCTCACGACTTAAGCAACCATCGTAAATCATACGAAAAACAAGAATTGTTAGAAAGCAATTGCCCAGAAAATCCTATTGAATTATTTCAACAATGGTTTTTAAATGCAGATGCTTCTGAAATGGTTGACGAATCTAATGCAATGACTATTTCTTCTATTGGTTTAGACGGATTTCCGAAAAGTAGAGTTGTATTATTAAAGAAATTTACTTGGGAAGGTTTTATATTTTACACCAATTACAATTCTGAAAAAGGGAAAGCAATTTTAGCAAATAATCATGTTTGTTTGTCTTTTTTTTGGGTAGGTTTAGAACAGCAAATCATTATTAAAGGTAAAGCAGAAAAATTACCAGAAAATTTATCTGACGGTTATTTTGAATCACGCCCAGACGGAAGTAAATTAGGTGCTTGGGCATCAAATCAAAGTGAAGTTGTGTCTTCTAGAAATGAATTAGACGAGCAATTAAAAACCTATGAAAAAAAATACAATCAACAAGAAATTCCACGTCCTAAACATTGGGGCGGATTTTTAGTTAAACCAATTTCTTTCGAATTCTGGCAAGGAAGACCCAACAGAATGCACGATAGAATTAGATATACTCTACAAGAAGATTTTTCTTGGAAAATAGAACGATTAGCTCCATAATTTTCTATATTTACTTTATCAAACTTTAGAATGAAAACACTCTATATTGTTCGTCACGCAAAATCGTCTTGGGAATATGATGGCATTGCAGATATTGATAGACCTTTAAAAAAACGTGGTATTAAAGATGCACATTTAATTTCAAATTATTTAGCTGAAACAATTAATAAACCTGATGTTTTTTTAACCAGTAGTGCCAATAGAGCTTTGCATACAGCAATTATTTTTTGTGAAAACTTTGACTATCCAATGGCTAACCTGAAGATAAAACGTCAATTATATAGTTTTAGTGATGGTTACTTGGTTAAAACAATAAAGGCATTAGATGATAGTTTTAATTCTGCTATTATTTTTAGTCACGATCACGGAATTAACACCTTTGTAAATAAATACGGAAGCAAACCAATTGCGCATGTACCAACTTGTGGTATTATTGGAATTGAGTTTGATACTGAACATTGGAAAAGTTTAAAAAAGGGAACAACCACATTAATTGAATTCCCAAAAAATCATAAATAAAAAAAGTACGCTTGATAGAAATTAAAAAATATGCTGCAATAGATATTGGTTCAAATGCCATACGTTTATTGATTGCAAATGTTATTGTAGATAAAGATAAAGAACCACAATTTAGAAAATCATCTTTGGTTCGTGTCCCAATTCGTTTAGGTACAGATACGTTTGTTTCTGGAGAAATTACACCAGCTAACACACAAAGAATAGTTGACGCAATGGAAGCTTTTAAATTGATAATGAAAATTAACAATGTAGAAAAGTACAAAGCTTGTGCAACTTCTGCAATGCGTGAAGCTGAAAACGGAAAGGAAATTGCCAAAATGATTTTTGAAAAAACAAATGTAGAGATAGAAATTATTGGTGGTAAAAAAGAAGCTGCGATTATTTCTTCTACAGATTTAAATGAGTTGATTGAAAGTGATGCTTCGTATTTATATGTTGATGTTGGTGGTGGTAGTACCGAGTTTACAATTTTCTCTAAAGGAAAAATTATTAATAGCAAGTCTTTTAAAATGGGAACTGTACGTTTAATAAATAATACCAAAGCAGAAAACAAAATTATTTTTAAAGAGGTTCAAAAATGGATTGAAACTAACACCAAAGATCTAAAAAAACTGTCTTTAATTGGTTCTGGAGGAAACATTAATAAGTTGTTTAAAATGTCTGGAAGAACTATCGGAAAACCTATTTCTTATATCTATTTAAATGCGCAATATCAATTCTTAAAAAAGATGAGCTTTGATGATCGTATTTCTGAATTAAGTTTAAATCCAGATAGAGCAGATGTAATTATTCCGGCAACAAAAATTTACTTATCTGCTATGAAGTGGAGTGGGGCTAGAAAAATTTATGTTCCAAAAATTGGATTGGCAGACGGAATTATAAAAAGTTTATATCGCAATAAATTATAAACTCGCTTTTATATAATTAGTGATAAGCGAATCGAACTCTTCTTGATCTTCTAAAAACTTTGTTTGTATTGGTAAATAATACAGGTTTTCTAGTTGATTAGACAAGCGAACAAAATCTTTTTCGGTAGTTAAAATGATTTTATTTTTAGATTTTAGCGCAGTAAATTGTTCTTTTAAATCTGCAATTTCTTTTTCTGTAAATTGATGATGATCTGAGAATTTTACGTGTTTAAATCTACAATTCAATGCTGATAAATGTGTTTCTAATGGCTTCGGACTTGCAATTCCGGTTATCAATAAAACTTCATATTTAGATAAATCAGACGTTTTAATTTCAGTATTATTAGAGAACAAAACATCAGAATATTGTATCGTTGAGAAGAAAACAGGCCCATTAAAATACCTTCCTATTAATTGTTGAATTGCTTTTTTTTCAAAAGCATCAATTGTATTCGGGCACTTTGTAACTACAACAACATTTGTACGTTTTACGCCAATTCTTCGTTCTCTTAAATTTCCTGTCGGTAATACAAAATCGTTAGAAAACAACTCATTATATTTTGTCAATAACACATAAAAACCAGCTTTTACTTTTCTATGCTGAAAAGCATCATCAAGCAAAACTACTTCTGAAGTTTGTAATTGTTCTATTCCATGAACTCTATTTTCGTCAACAGCAACTGTAATGTCATTAAATTTTTTAGAAAACTGTAACGGTTCATCACCAACTTCTATTATGCTTTTAGTATTATCAACCAAAATAAAACCGTTGGTTTTTCTTCCATAACCTCTGCTTAAAACACCAATTTTATAATTTGCTTTTAACAAATGAATTAAATATTCTATTTGTGGCGTTTTTCCAGTTCCGCCAACAGACAAGTTACCAACTGCAATAATTGGTTTTTTAAAAGATGTTGATGTAAACAAACCAATATCGAAAAAGTAATTACGAACAGTTGTTACAATACTATATATAATAGAAAAAGGAAATAATAAAAATCGAATAAATTTCATTAGTACTAAAGTAATTAAAAATCTTAACTTTGGTTCTTGTTATAATTTTCTTTTTAAAGAAAATTATACGAATTAATTGTTAAATTTAGATTTAATGAAAATACAAAATGTAACCGATTATTTAGAAGAGTTAGCACCACTTTCTTATGCAGAAGATTTTGATAATGTTGGTTTGTTAATTGGAAATTATGAAACCAAAATTTCCGGAATCTTAGTAACTCTAGATAGTTTAGAAGAAACGGTAGATGAAGCGATTACTAAAAATTGTAATTTAATTGTTAGTTTTCATCCTATTATTTTTAGCGGATTAAAAAAATTAAATGGTAATACGTATGTAGAACGCGTTGTTTTAAAAGCAATAAAAAACGACATTGCAATTTATGCAATTCATACTGCTTTAGACAATAAAAAAGACGGCGTTAGTGGAAAAATATGTGAAGTTTTAGGTTTAAAAAATACAGAAATACTAATTCCGAAATCGAATCTAAACACTCATGAAACTATTGGAATGGGGATGATTGGAGAATTAGAAACCGAAATGGATGAAACAACTTTTTTACAATTTGTAAAAACGACAATGAAAACCGAGTGTGTTCGTCATTCAGAACTATTAGGAAAATCAATAAAAAAAGTAGCAGTTTTAGGTGGCTCTGGAAGTTTTGCAATTGAAAATGCAATTGCCTTAAATGCAGACATATACATTAGTTCTGATTTTAAATATCATGATTTTTTTAAGGCAGAAAAACAAATTTTATTGGCAGATATTGGACATTATGAAAGTGAACAGTTCACAAAAAATCTTTTAGTTGAGTATCTTACAAAAAAATTCACTAATTTTGCAGTCATTTTATCAGAAAAAAGTACAAACCCAATTTATTACAGTTAAAACATGGCAAAGAAGAAAGAGGTTACGGTAGAAGCAAAATTAAGAGCATTATACGACTTGCAATTAATCGATTCTAGAATTGATGAAATTAATAGTGTTAGTGGAGAATTACCTTTAGAGGTTGAGGATTTAGAAGATGAAATTGCAGGCTTAAACACTAGACTTTCAAATTATGCAGAAGACGTAGCAAACTTAGATACAGACATTAATAATAAAAAATTATTGATTGAAGAATCTAAAGGGTTGATGAAAAAATACGAAGAGCAACAAAAGAAAGTTAGAAATAACAGAGAGTTTGATTCAATTACAAAAGAAATTGAATATCAAGAATTAGAAATTCAATTGGCTGAAAAAAGAATTGGAGAATATGCTGTTAGAATTGAGCAAAAAAATGAAATCATAAATGCTACTAAAGAAAAATTAGCAAAGCAAAGTGAACATTTAAAACATAAAAAAGCTGAATTAGACGGAATCTTAAAAGAAACTGAAAAAGAGCAAAAAATGTTAGTTGCAAAATCTGCTGAATTTTCTGCAGCAATTGACGAGCATTTATTAAAAGCTTACAAAAGAATTCGTACTAAAGTTAAAAACGGATTGGCTGTTGTATCTATAGACAGAGGAGCTTCTGGTGGTTCTTTCTTTACAATTCCGCCGCAAGTACAAGTAGAAATTGCTACTCGTAAAAAAATTACGATTGATGAATATAGTGGTAGAATTTTAGTTGATGCTGATTTAGCAAAAGAAGAAAAAGAAAAAATTAACAGCTTAATCTCTTAAGAAAATCAATTTTTAAAACATAAAAAAAACTCGGAGAAATTTCTCCGAGTTTTTTGTTTTTATAGCTATTACTTAATAATCTAATCTTTTTATATAGTCTAATTTTTGTTTCCAAACGTTAATTTCGTTTTTATAAGAATCTATATTTTTTCTTACATTTAACAATAACGGATTATCGTCTTTTGCATTTGAGAAAAAGCTTAAATTATTTTCTAATTGTTGTATTTCTTTATGTATTTCATCAATTTTCTTTCTAACAAATAGTTGTTCTGAATTTAATTTATACCCATTTCCTTGCGCCAAAAACCCATCTAATAAATTTTTATATTTAAGCATTGCAATCTCGCTTTTACCTAAAGACAAGCCTTCTAATAATTTATCTATTTGCTTATAAAATTTAGATTCTAAATGTCTTACACTTCTTGGTGTATCTCCATAAGTTCTCCACTTTTTAATGAACTCATTAATTTCTTCAATGGTCGCTTTTTCAACCTTTTTAACTTCTTCTAGGTATACTTTTTTCTCTTCGATAAAAGCTTGTTGTTCTTTGTTTAAATCGTCTTGTCTATTATGATATCTATCAAAATAAAGATTACATGCAGCCTTAAAACGCTTCCAAATATCATCAGAAAATTTTCTTGGAACATGACCAATTTTTTTCCAATCTGCTTGTATTCTTTTCATTGCGTTCGTAGCATTTTCCCAATCTTCACTATCTTTAAAAGATTCTGCTAATGCAATTAGTGCCTTTTTTTTATCTAAATTATCTTGCTGTACGCTTTTTTCTTTTTTATAAAAAACGTTCTTTGCTGCATTAAATTTTTTGGTAGCGGCTTTAAATTTTTGCCAAACATCTTCGCTTTTGTTATATGGTAACTTACCTGCATCAAAATACTGTTTTCTTAAAACTTCAATATCATTGATGCTTTTTTGCCAATCACTATGTTTCTTGTTTTTAGAAGTATCGTAATTCTCTATTGTTTCTACAATCTCTAATTTTTTATCTATAATATCTTGATATTGAGATTTTAAAGACCTAAAATAATCATGTCTTTTATCATGTATTTTTTTACTTGCAGCACTAAATTTTTGCCAAACTTTTTCTCTATGTTCTTGAGAAACTGGCCCAATATCTTCTTTCCATGCTTTGTGATATTGTTGTAATTCTTTAAAGGCATCGTTTACATTTTCTAGTTCTGCTAAATCTTCAACTTTTTTAATAAGATTTAGTTTTTCTTCTAAATTATTTTTAAAATCTAAATCTCTAAAATCATTACTTAAATGTAATAAATCGTAAAAACGCTCTACATGATGATGGTAATTTCGCCAAGTATCATTGTATTTATTTCTTGGCACAGCACCAATCTCTCTCCAACGAGTTTGTATAACTCTAAAATTTTTATACATCGTTTTTGGATCTGCATTTTCTATTAATTCTTTAAGTTCATTAATTACACTATGTCGTTTCTCTAAGTTACTTTTTAATTGCGAATCTAGATCAGAATAATATGCATCTCTTTTTTTCTTATAGTCAGATAATAAAGAATTGTATTTAGTTTTAACTGGACTTGAATATTGAAAATCGATAGAGTTGCCTCCGTCTTCTAAAAATAGTGCTTTCTTTTCTGCTAATATTGCACCAAACTTTGTATTGAAAGCATTTTTAATTGCATCAATATTTGCTTTTAATTGTTGTACCTGATATTCTTTTAATAATTTTTGTAATTCTTCTACCAATGCCTCCAAATCCATTTTATCATATTCTAGCATCGGAATGGTATTCTTTTCTGCAGATTTTTCTGCAGCTTCTGCTACTTTATTTTCTATTTCTATTACAGCTTCATCTGTAGCAGAGTCAATATGATCAGTAGTTTTAACAACTTTTTCTACAGACAATTGTTCTTCTTCTTTTTTCTCAGTAACTACTTCTTCATCAACAGTTTTTTCAATTTCCTCTTCTACAACATCTGCATTTGTTTCTTCAACGGTATTTGCTTCTGGATTTTCGTTAATTTGATCTTCTGGTTTATCTGTATTATTATCTAACATCTTATAATGTTTAAGGTTCCTAATTAAGTCTCTAAAGATAGGGATGTCTTACAAAATGACAAAAAAACTTAGCTTATTATAAGAAAAAATTAACGATTCCAAATTTGCCAAGACTTCTCAGCTTGTAGTTGTAACATTTCCAATCCGTTTTTAATTCTAGCGCCTTTCTTTTTACCATTTTGTAAAAAAGTTGAAACTATTGGATTGTAGATTAAATCGAATAATAAATGTTGTGAAGTTATATATTGATAAGGGATATTTGGATATAAATCTATTTCTGGAAAAGTGCCTAAAGGTGTACTATTAATAACTATAGTATGTGTAGAAATTATTTTTTGAGAAAGATCTAAATATGATATTTCATTTTTACTTATTGGGTTTCTAGAAACAAAAGTAAAATCGATTTGTAATTTTTTTAATGCATAAGCAATTGCTTTTGACGCTCCACCAGTTCCTAAAATGATTGCTTTTGTATGATGAACTTCTAGCAAAGGTTTTAAGGAATTTAAAAAACCAAACACATCTGTATTAAAACCTTTACACTTTCCATCCTTTAAAAATTTAATCGTATTTACAGCTCCAATTTCTAAAGCTTCAGCGTCAATTTCATCTAAATAAGGAATTATTTCTTCTTTGTACGGAATTGTTACATTTAAACCACATAAAGAAGATTTTTGCTTTAATAGTTCAGGAAGTTCAGTTATAGATTTAATATCAAAGTTGTGGTATTTATAATTCTCTAATTCTAATTCTTTAAACTTTTGGCTAAAATATCTACTAGAAAAAGAATACGAAATATCTTTTCCTAATAGTCCAAAATGGCAACTGTTATCTTGTTCTTTTTCTTCTATCATAATAATCTATTCCTAAAATTATTGCAATACCAATTACAATATAAAAAACACCAAACCAGGTTTCTGAATTAGAAAAATCTGGCAAAAATCGTTCAAAATTTTGAGTAATTTTATTTCCTTTTCCGTCAAGTAAAAACTCGCCATTTATTTCTGCAAACACTTTACGCTTCCAAGGCCAAACAATTCCTAAAGAACCGGCAATAAAACCAATTATAATTGCCGTAACAATTTGATGCCATCTCTTTAAAACATATCCTAAAATATGAGAAATTGACACCAAACCAAAAGCAGATCCAGCAGTAAAAACAGAAATTATTTTTAAATATCGAATATTTTGTGGTACATCTAACACTTCGAAATTACCAGAGAGAATTCCTGTAACAATTGTTAATAAGCCATTTACAGAATCTACTAATAACAATACATAATTACCTAATAAAATCAGAATAAAAGAGCCCGATAAACCTGGCAAAGTCATTCCAGAAACACCAATGATTCCACATAAAAAAACAAACCATAAATTATCATTTTCTTGTGCTGGTGTCATAAAACTAATTCCAACTCCAACAGAAATTCCGATAATAAATGACATTGTATTTTTTAAATTCCAATCTCCAAAATCTTTATAAATATAAAAAACAGAACCTATAATCATTCCAAAAAACCAACTCCAAACGTATAACTCGTAATTTTTTAAAAAATAATCTAAAACTAAAGAAATACTAAAATAACTAAACATACTTCCACCCATAATTAAGAGTAAAAATTGTCCATTTACATATTGATAAAAACTTTTAAAACGTCCATTAATTAAGAGTTTAACTGCTTTTAAATTAATCTTCTGAAAAGAATAAATTAACTCTTCATAAAAACTCAGAACAAAAGAAACTGTACCACCAGAAACTCCAGGAACTTTATTTGCTGCACCCATTGCCAACCCTTTAAAAAAAAGAGATAGCTTATCTAAAGAAGTGCGTTCTAATTTCATCTAATCTTTCTTTACTGCTAATTTTTCTAATAACAAAATCAAAACAAAACCAACAATTGCTAATACTATTGCAAATAATAGTTGGTTCTCTTCAAAATGAAAAGGAGAAACGCTTTGTTGTTTTAATGGAACTTCGATTCCGTGAGAATTGGTACGCCAAGTTAACGTTTCTTTCCAAGGCCAAATTTTATTTAAAGAACCAATAATAAACCCTGTTAAAACTGCTAATGTGTAATTTTTGAAATTTGTAAATAACCAATTTAAAATTTTCGAAAAGGTTAACAAACCTGCAATTGCTCCAGCGCCAATAATGGCAATCGTTGTAAAATCTCTGTTATTTACAGCAGCCAAAACGGGTTTATATGCGCCCAGCAAGACCAAAATAAAAGCTCCAGAAATGCCTGGTAAAATCATGGCGCAAATTGCCAATGCTGCAGCCAAAAATAAAAATAGCGAAGATGAATTTTCAGTAACTAATGGATTTAATGTGGTAATATAATACGCTGAAACAGCTCCTAAAATCATCAAAACAAAAATAAATAGATTCCATTTAGTTATTTGTTTACCTATATAAATAACACTAGCCAATACTAAACCAAAAAAGAAAGACCACAACAAAATTGGTTCGTTTTCTAACAACCATTTTATCGCTTTAGCCAGAGAAACAATACTCACAAAAATTCCGATAAATAAAGATAACAAGAACGACCCATTTACTTGTTTCCATGCAGCTTTTATTCCGTTTGACTTTATTGTTTTTATCAAACTTAAATTTACTTTACTAATTGAATTTAGCAATTCTTCATAAATACCAGAAATAAACGCGATGGTTCCTCCAGAAACTCCAGGGACAACATCTGCTGCTCCCATTGCCATTCCTTTTAAACCTATTACTACATAATCTTTAATTGTTCTACTCATTTGTTTGGTTTGTTTTTTTAGTAAAACGAAGATACAAGAAAATGGTATAAATCACGTTTATATAAATACAAAAACAAGTATCTTTATCTCTAATTAAAAGAAATCTAAAACAACTATTATGAGAAAAATTATATTCTTATTTCTAATTGCAATCGTTTCAATCAGTTGTAAATCAAAAGAAGAAGCGCAATTAATTATTACACCAATTGAACACGGAACAGCAGTTTTTACCTTTGGAGACGAAACAGTGTATATTGACCCAACTGGAAGTGCAGATGCTTTTGCTAATTTTTCTGCGCCAAGTTATATTTTTATTACGGATATTCATGGAGACCATTTAAGTGTAAAAACATTGAAGTCTTTAGACTTATCCGAAACAACAATTGTTGCCCCAAAAACTGTTGCAGATAGATTGTCAGAAGGAATTGCGAAAGAAATCATCATCATAAATAACGGAGAAGAAAAAACGTTTGGTGGTTTAAAAGCAGAAGCAATTCCGATGTACAACCTTAGAGAAGAAGCTTTAAAATTTCATACAAAAGGAAGGGGAAATGGTTATGTTTTTACAATTGCAAATCAGCGAATTTATTTTTCAGGTGACACAGAAGACATTCCAGAAATGCGCGCGTTAAAAAATATTGACAAAGCTTTTATCTGCATGAATTTACCCTACACAATGACGGTTGAAAGTGCTGCTGATGCCGTTTTAGCATTTAAACCAAAAGAAGTATTTCCGTATCATTATAGAGGAACTGGCGGTTTGAGTAATGTTGCAAAATTTAAAAGTTTGGTAAACGCAGGAAATCCTAATATTAAAGTTATTCAGTTGAATTGGTATCCTAATCAGAAATAGAAAACCTCGTTGATTGATGGATTTTTTATTGGCATTATTATTTTTACTCCGTTGCTTTTAAATAATTGGTAATTATGGTTTGTACTTTTTCATTATCAAAAACTGTTGGATATAATTCTTTGATAATTACTCTATAATCAACATCAATTACTAACGCGTTTTTTAAATGAATTAAGCTGTATTTTTCTTTTGAAACTAACATAAACAAACCACACAAACGATATTCTATTTCTGCAAATTGCATGTAGGTGTTTTTTGCTTTGATTATTATTTTTAAAGCGTCTTCAAACTCACCTAAAAACAACAATACATCTGCCAAACCAACATAAATTTCTAACGAAAGATCGTCTAAATCTAAACACTTTTCAAAAGCTTTTACAGCTTCTTCATAAAAATTTAATTTTAAATTTATCTCTGCATATTTTCTCCAATACATTGGGTTTGAATCATCTATATGTAGTGCTTTTCTAATGTAATACAGCGCTTTCTGATATTGTTTTTCTTCTTGAAATAAATTGGTTAACAACAACCAAGCTTTGTCTAATAAAGGATCTTCATGCACCGCTTTTTTAAAATATTTTGTTGCCGCATCTAAATCACCTAATTTCTGATAACATTCGCCTGTTCTTACATATACAAATGCTGTTGGGTCGTCTAATTCTAAAGTAATTAAGTAATTCTGAATAGCTTCTTCGTAACGTTCTAATTCTTCTAACGTTTTTGCTTTTTCTAAATAACCACCAATAAAAGATTCATCGATAACAACCGCATAATCAAAAGCTCTTAACGCTTCTTTAAATCTGTTTAGCACAAAAAATTGTCTTCCTAATTGATGCCAAGCAACTTCGCAATACGGATTTGTATCTATATAATTTGTTAAATACAAAATTGCTTCTTCGTGGTTATTTTCCATATCAAAACAATACACCACATTATATAAAGACGAATAATCCTCAAAATCTACATCAATACAATTTGCAAAGTTTAATCGCGCATTTTCGAAATCGTCTAAATATAAATATTCCATTCCAACCATAGACCAAATATCTGCAGGATCATCAGTAACCGCTAAAATTTGATTTAACGTTTGTATAGCTTCAACATGTTTATCGTTTTTAGATAAAACAATTGCTTTCTGAATTAATAATTCTTCATTGTTTGGTGCAATGGTTTCTATTTCGTTAATTAAAGTAGTTGCATTGTGTAGCTGATCTTCAAAAATTAACAACTCAACTTTTAATAATTTTAACACTATAGAACTTGGGTGTTGTTCTAAAGCTAACTTCACTGCTTTGTTTGCCAGAGAGTGTTTCCCATTATCTAAATAATGCTGAATAATTTCTTCAAACTCAATAGAATCAAAGAAATACACACTATTTGTTTTTAACATGGATTCGAATTTTGATAGTGACATAGGCTTCTGATTTTATCATTAAAAGGAAAAATAAAAATGATTATTCCTTTTTTTATTCGATTAAACAAGTTGCAATAATATGATTCTATTACATACTTAAAAGTACTACAAGTCTTCAAGTGCTTTTATAAAAAGCAGTTTACTTTTCAACAAAATAATTAACAAAAATAAGTCCATTTTTAAAAAGCCATTCAGTAAAGTTTTGCGAATCCTTTTATTTACACTAATTTTGCCTAGTATTAATTATCAGTTTTACTGATTTATTCCAAATAAAATTTGGACATTTTTCTTATGAGCTCGAAGGTATTATTAAACTCGAAAGAAATTGAAATCATCTTACATCGACTAGCGTGTCAGCTTATCGAAAACCATAACGATTTTTCTAACACTGTACTTATTGGCTTACAACCAAGAGGCGTTTATTTGGCAAATAGAATCAAAGATATTTTAACCAACGATTACAATATCAAAGATTTAAAATTAGGTTTATTAGACATTACTTTTTATAGAGACGATTTTAGAAGAAGAGATTCTCCAATAGATGCCAGCAGTACAGAAATCAATTTTTTAATTGAAGATAAAAATGTTGTTTTAATTGATGATGTTTTATTTTCTGGAAGAAGTATTAGAGCTGGACTGTCTGCAATTAACGATTTTGGGAGACCAAATTTAGTAGAATTATTAGTGTTAATTGACAGACGTTTTAGCAGGCATTTACCAATTCAACCAAATTATAAAGGACGACAAGTTGATGCCATCAACCAAGAAAAAGTAAAAGTTTGCTGGAAAGAAACACACAAAAAAGACGTAGTTTATATAGAACAGAATTCATAAAATGAAACAACTAAGCGTAGACCATTTATTAGGCATAAAATATCTGAACAAAAACGATATTGATCTTATTTTTGAGACTGCCGATCATTTTAAAGAAGTTATCAATAGACCGATTAAAAAAGTTCCTTCGCTTAGAGATATTACAATTGCTAACTTATTCTTTGAAAATAGCACAAGAACAAAACTTTCTTTTGAACTGGCTGAAAAACGATTGTCTGCAGATATTATAAACTTTTCTGCAAGTCAATCTTCTGTGAAAAAAGGAGAGACATTAATCGACACGGTAAACAATATTTTATCAATGAAAGTTGATATTGTGGTGATGCGTCATCCAAATGTTGGAGCAGGAGTTTTCCTATCTAAACACGTAAATGCAAAAATTATAAATGCGGGTGATGGCACACACGAACACCCAACACAAGCACTGTTAGATTCGTATTCTATCAGAGAAAAATTAGGAAATGTAAAAGGGAAAAAAGTTGTAATTGTTGGTGATATTTTGCATTCTAGAGTAGCATTATCAAACATATTTGCTTTGCAATTACAAGGCGCAGAAGTTAAAGTTTGCGGACCAACAACCTTAATTCCGAAATACATTACAAGCTTAGGAGTTACTGTAGAAACCAACTTAAAAAAAGCATTAAACTGGTGTAATGTTGCCAACGTTTTACGAGTACAACACGAACGAATGGATGTTAATTATTTTCCATCAACTAGAGAATACACGCAACTTTTCGGAATCAATCAACAAGTATTAGATAGCTTAGACAAAAAAATTGTGATTATGCATCCAGGACCTATAAATCGTGGTGTAGAAATTACAAGTGATGTTGCAGATTCTAACGAATCTATTATTTTAAACCAGGTTGAAAATGGCGTTGCAGTGAGAATGGCAGTTATTTATTTACTGGCGCAACAGATCAAAAGATAATTTATTTTCTCAACTATTTTTAAGCATGAAAACTTCTAAAAAAGACAATTACACTCTTGTTTCATCCACCGAAAATTCTTTTACTGAATTTATTACTGCGTTTAAATCAGAAAAGTTAGATAACCATACAATTGTACAACTTTCTGAAAATCTTAACACAACACTCAATGATTTGTTTCTATTTTTGGATATTGCTATAAATCAAAGAACTAATGGCATGTCTTTTGTAGTAATTTGTAACGGAATTGACATTGATGATGTTCCTGATGAAATTAATGTTGTACCAACATTACAAGAAGCTGAAGATGTTTTAGAAATGGAAGCAATAGAAAGAGATTTAGGCTTTTAAGATCTATTTATATTTTAAAATAAGAACAACTAGCATATGGTTAAAAAACTACTTTTTATTTTATTTTTATGCTTTTCAACTGCTGTTTTTTCTCAAAAAACCTTGCAGAAATTAACTGCTGCTCCAAATCCATTTTTCAGCAAAACTAACATACAATTTAACACTACAAAAAATGAAACTGTATTTTTAATTATTAAAAATGTACTAGGAAAAACTGTTTTTTCAAAAGCATATACTACTAAAATTGGCAGCAATAAAATCACTTTTAACAGAGACAACTTACAGCCTGGAATGTATATTTACGCCATTAGAAGTAGCAATGAAATGATTTCGAAACGCTTTGTTATCAAATGAGTTTACAGCTAACTATTTTAGGGTGTCATTCTGCTACACCAAGAGTAAATGCACATCCAACAGCACAATATTTAGAAATAAACAATAGTCATTTTTTAATTGATTGTGGCGAAGGGACTCAACGTCAAATGCGAAAATACAAAGTTGGTTTTTCGAAAATCAATCATATTTTTATTTCTCATTTACACGGCGATCATTTTTTTGGATTGATTGGTTTAATTTCTACATTCGGAATTTTAAATAGAGAAAAAGAGCTCCATATTTATGGTCCAAAAGGCATCAAAGAAGTTACCAACTTGCAATTAAAAGTTTCAAAAACTTATTCGAAATTTGATATTATTTTTCACGAATTAACCTCTAAAAATAGCGAACTTATTTTTGAAGATGATAAAGTAATAGTAACTACAATTCCGTTACATCATAGAGTTTATACAAATGGTTTTTTATTCAGAGAAAAACCTGGTCCTAGAAAGTTACACATAGAAAATGTACAGCAATATCCAGAAATACAAACGTGTGATTATCATAACATTAAAGCAGGTAAAGATGTTGTTTTAGAGAATGGAGAAATCATAAAAAATGAAGAGTTAACTTTACCGCCAACCAAAACAAAAAGTTATGCTTTTTGTAGCGATACTTCTTACAAAGAAGATATTGTTCCGATTATAAAAGAGGTAGATTTATTATATCATGAAGCTACTTTTTTATCAGACAGAGAAGATTTAGCAAAAAAAACAAAACATTCTACCGCCAAACAAGCTGCGCAAATTGCATTGAAAGCCAGTGTAAATCAGCTAGTTATTGGTCATTATTCTAGCAAATATAAAAGTATTGAATTGTTTAAAGAGGAAGCTGAGAAAATTTTCTTGAAAGTTGTGTTAGCTGAAGCTGGAAAAAAGATATCTTTATAAATTGTCAATTTAAAATTCATTTTTAATATTGATTGATACTTAACAAAACCAAAGTACAAGCAACTTCTGTTTCAATATTATTTTCTTTCAGTAATTCTAAAAATTCAGTATTTTCTGTTCCAGGATTAAAAATTACACGTCTTGGTTGTAAGCTAATTATATATTCATAATACTCTTTTTGCCTAGTTGGATTTAAATACAAAGTAACCGTATCAATATTTTTAAATGGTAATTTTTCTACTGTGATTGACACATCTAAAACCTCTCCTTTTTTTGCTCCAACTGCAAAAACATCAATTTTATTTGCTCTTAATTTTTGAATTGCTTTATTAGAATACCTTTCAGTATTTACCGACGCTCCGAGGACCAAGGTAGTTTTTATCATTTGTTGGTAGTAAATTTAAAGTTTTTGTGTTTTACCATCGAATTATTACAGAACCCCAAGTAAATCCACTACCAAAAGCTGCCAAAACAACCAAATCGTTGTCTTTTATCTTGCCTAATTCCCACGCTTCTGTTAATGCAATAATGACAGATGCCGCAGTAGTATTTCCGTATTTCATAATGTTGTTGTGCACTTTATCATCTTCTAATCTAAACTTGCGTTGAATAAATTGTGCAATTCTTAAGTTTGCTTGATGTGGAATTAACATATCAATATCTTCTTTTTCTAAATCGTTTGCTTCTAAACCTTCTATAATTGCCTCAGAAAAACGAGTAATTGCGTGTTTAAAAACAAATTGTCCGTTCATATACGGATAATACGAAACATCATCAGGATTATTTTCTGCTATAATTTCTGGAACCCAACGAGACGTTGCTGGCCCTTCTAACACTAATTCTTTTGCGTGTTTTCCTTCAGAATGTAAATGTGTTGATAAAACACCTTTTCCTTTTTCTTCAGATCTAGATAAAACTGCTGCTCCTGCTCCATCTCCAAAAATTACAGAAACATTTCTTCCTCTTGTCGATTTTTCTAATCCACCAGAATGATTTTCTGCACCAATTACTAAAATATTTTTATACATTCCTGTTTTTATAAACTGATCTGCAACTGACATCGAATAAATAAAACCAGAACATTGATTACGAACATCTAATGCGCCAATTGTTGGCATGTCTAATAAGTCTTGAACTTGAACTCCACCTCCAGGAAAATACATATCTGGACTTAACGTTGCAAATACAATAAAATCGATATCGTTTTTTGTTAACCCTGCACGTTCAATGGCAATTCTAGCAGCTTTTGCTCCCATAACAGCTGTTGTATCTCCGGTTTTAGGATCAATCCATCTACGTTCTTTAATTCCAGTTCTTTCTTGAATCCATTCGTCGCTAGTTTCCATCCATTGCTTTAAGTCATCATTTGTGACAACATTTTCTGGAACGTAATAACCTAAACCTGTTATTTTTGAATTATACATAATTTTCTATGTCTTTTTTTGTTTTAAAATTTAGTGTTCCAAACTTACTAAATTTATTTCTATATTTACAACTTGTAACTTGGTTTACAAAAAGCACAAACAACTATAACCAAACTAAACGGAACGTCAATATTTTTTATTGGCGTTTTTTTATGTCAGTTTGTCACAAATCTTTATTTGGTATTTTATTTGACTATTACAATTCAAAAATAACGAACTGTCAGTTCGAGTGAATTTTTGAAGAATGAAAAAATTTGTATCTAGAACAATAAACTTCTCGATACAATTTTCTTTAACTTCTGCTACGCTCAGTTATCAAGAAAATCACTCGAAGTGACAGTTAAACTAAAAAACATATACAATTATGAGTAAAGGAAACATTAATGTATCGGTAGAAAATATTTTTCCGTTAATTAAAAAATTCTTGTATTCTGATCACGAAATATTTTTACGTGAGTTAATTTCTAACGGAACAGATGCAACCACAAAATTAAAGCACTTAATTGCTATTGGAGAAGCCAAAGTAGAATTAGGTGATGCTAAGATTGAAATTAGCATCGATAAGAAAAAGAAAACGCTTACAATTAAAGATAATGGAATTGGAATGACGGCTGATGAAGTTGAAAAATACATCAACCAAATTGCTTTTTCTGGTGCAGAAGAGTTTTTAGAAAAATACAAAGACGACAATAACGATACTGGTGTAATTGGTCACTTCGGATTAGGCTTTTATTCTGCATTTATGGTTGCAGAAAAAGTAGAAATCATTACAAAATCTTTTAAAGAGGAGCCAGCTGCTCATTGGATTTGTGATGGTTCTCCAGAATACACAATTGAAGCACATGATAAAACTGAAAGAGGAACAGAAATTATTTTACACATTTCTGATGATGAAAAAGACTTTTTAGAAGAAAGTAAAATTTCTGGTTTGTTAAACAAGTACAATCGTTTTAATCAAATTCCAATTAAATTCGGCACAAAAAAAGTAAATGACCCAGATTTTACTCCAAAAACTACCAAAGACAAAGACGGTAAAGAAACTACTGAGCCGCACAAACAAATAGAAGTTGATAACATCATCAACAACACAAAACCAGCGTGGACAAAAAAACCTGCTGATTTAGAAGATGATGATTATAAAAATTTCTATAGAGAATTGTATCCAATGCAATTTGAAGAGTCTTTATTTCACATTCATTTAAATGTTGATTATCCATTTAACTTAACAGGGATTTTATATTTCCCTAAGTTAAGTCCGAATATGGATATGCAAAAAGACAAGATTCAATTGTATCAAAATCAAGTTTTTGTAACGGATAATGTTGAAGGAATTGTACCTGATTTCTTACAAATGTTAAAAGGTGTAATTGATTCTCCAGACATTCCGTTAAACGTTTCTCGTTCTGGTTTACAAGCAGATGGAGCGGTGAAGAAAATCTCTGGTTACATCACCAAAAAAGTTGCAGATAAATTAAATTCTTTGTACAAAAACAATCGTGAAGATTTTGAGCAAAAATGGAACGATATTAAAGTAATTATTGAATACGGGATGTTATCTGACGATAAGTTTTTTGACAAAGCACAAAATTTTGCATTATATCCAACGGTAGATAATAGGTTTTTTAATTTAGAAGAATTAAAAGAGGAAACAAAAGACGCACAAACGGATAAAGATGGAAATCAAATCATTTTGTACGCTGCAAATAAAGAAGCGCAACACAGTTATATTCAAGATGCAAAAGCAAAAGGATATGAAGTGTTGATTTTAGATTCTCCAATTGTTGGGCATTTAATTCAGAAGTTAGAAGGTAGCAACGAAAAATTAAAATTTACGCGTGTAGATTCTGATCATATTGACAATTTAATTAAGAAAGACGACACGGTTATTTCTAAATTATCTGACGAAGAAAAAGAAAAATTAAAGCCAATTATTGAAGCCGCTGTTCCTAAAGAAACCTATACAGTTCAGTTAGAAGCGATGGATTCTTCTGCGTCTCCGTTTTTAATTACAGTTCCAGAATTTATGCGTAGAATGAAAGAAATGAGCGCTTCTGGTGGTGGAATGATGGGAATGGGAAATATGCCAGATATGTACAATTTGGTGGTAAACACAAACCATGAATTGGTTGGTGAAATTCTAAACACCAAAACGGCTAAAAAACAAGAACGTTTAATTAAACAATCTTTTGATTTGGCAAAGTTGTCTCAAAACTTGTTACATGGTGAAGAGTTGACCAACTTTATCAAACGTTCTTATGAATTGATTAAATAAAACGTCATTACGAAGGAAGTATGACGAAGTAATCTCTTCTTTTAATAATGAGATTGCTTCATAACATTCGCAATGACAAATAAACCAAAACCTCTTTGTGAAAGCAGAGAGGTTTTTTTGTAACTTGTACTTTACCTAAAAGTAAGATAGAAATGGATACTGTTTTACCAAACAAGACGAATAAAATACTCTATGCACTTAAACAAAATAAGGGAGTGCTAAATTATCAAATTACATTTGAAGATGGCTCAAAAGTAAAGGGTCAATGCGATTCAATAATAAATTATAATTTTTTTAATCGAATTTAAATAATAATTAACAAAACAAAGAACATAGATTGCACAAAATAGCCAAAGCCACAATCCAAGACTCAAAACAATTAGCACAACTTGCTAAAGCATCTTTTTTACCAGCGCACGGACATTCCGCACCAAAAGAAGATGTGGATATGTATGTTTCAGGAAATTTTAATGAAACAACATTTATTAAAGAAATCTCAAATCCAGAGAGTCATTATTATTTAATATATTATGATAAAAAATTGGCTGGATATTCTAAAATTACACTCAATACACCCAACAAAAACAGAACTTCAAACAACATAACTTGCTTAAGCAGATTGTATGTTCTTAAAGAGTTTTATGGTTTACAATTAGGCAAAGCATTGTTCCATTTTAATCTCGAGTTAGCTAAACAACACCAACAACAAGGAATTTGGTTGCATGTTTGGGTAGAAAACCAACGAGCAATTCATTTTTATACCAAAATGGGTTTTAAAATTGTAGGTAGTTATGATTTTAGAATTTCTGCAACACATACTAACCCGAATTATGTAATGTATCTCCCTTTTTAAAAAATTATAACTAGTTTATGGTTCTTTTAAACTGCACTTACTTCTTTTCACTATCTTTGAATAAAATGAATAAGTATGAGTAGAAAATGGAAATTTGTTGTATATCCGATACTATTAATTGGTATTATCTATTTAAAGTTTTTTAACGAAACAACTGCTAGTTTTATATACAAATACAACGAATTACAATCTTTTATTGCTTTTTTAATTTTTTATCTTTCTGTTGTTTTTGTGGCAAATTTGGCAAAATTCATTTACTCTAGAAAGAATAAAATTTCTGCTGGCAAAAAAAATAACGTCCATTTTGGAATCGAAAATATTGCAAATTTTACCGTTGGTATTGCTGTAATTATAATGCTTATCAGCTTTTTTAGTGGTGTAAATCCAAAAGATTTAATCACATCATTAACTATTGTTGCTGCAGCAATTGCTATTTTAACAAAAGAATATATTGTTGATTTTATCAGCGGAATTTACCTAAGTTTTTCCAACACTTTTGAAATTGGCGATTATGTAAAGATTGACCAACTAAAAGGAAAAGTAGTAGAAATTAGCATGTTAAAGGTAAAGGTGTTAAATGATGATGATGATATTGTAATTATACCGAATACAAAAGTACATTACAACGAAATTATAAACTATACAAAAAGAGATGCTCGTTTTATGACGGTGGATTTTCAAATTGCGTTAAAATATATTGATACTCTTGAGCAGCTTGAAAAAGAAATTATTTCTTCACTAAAAAGTTTTAGTCAATATATTGAACCGAGAACCTACAACCTAAAAGTAGTAGAAATGAAAGTTGATTATTTAGATCTTAAATTTCAATATACCTTAAAACTCGTTGATATGGATATGCAACGAAAAATAAGAAAGAAAACCATTAGAGAGGTTTTTAATTTTATTTCTAGTAAGAAAGAAATTACCACAGAAAAGCAATCGTCAAAAAACAACAATGTCGTTTAAAAATTAGCGACACAAAATAGTAGCCTAATCACTTTCTCTAAGTTTAAAAAAATCATTTACAGGTTTACCAAAAATTTTTGATAATTTTAATGCTAAAACTGTAGAAGGAACATACCTATTGGCTTCAATAGAATTGATAGTTTGTCTAGAAACTCCAATTTTTTTAGCTAAATCATCTTGTGTTAAACTTAAAATAGCACGTTCTACTTTTATGGTATTTTCCATTATCTATAACGTTTTAAATTATGGAAAAATAACAATTGAATCATCAACATAAATAAAAGTACTTGAAAATCTCCTAAATTTTTAAATTCAGAAACATTTGACTCTATAACGCTATCTACTCCAAACTCTACATATGGCATTACCAATGCATAAACAACGCCAATAACAAAAGCAATAGCATACGATTGTGAACGTAAAGTAATTGTCATTTCATCTTCTTCTTTATCTTTAGAAATAGACATAACTAGTAATCCGATTAACAGTGTTTTCTGCAATAACAACTTTAACCATTCTGTATCTCCTTCAAGTGCAAAGGCTCTAACAAACATTAGTATCATAGAGATTGCTCCTATTGCAATACCAATTGACATAAACTTAGGTGGTAATTTAAAGTTTATAAGTTTAGTAAATCGTTTTTGTTCGCATTCCATTATTTTTTTCGTATTCATAATTGACAAATATATTTTATATTATGTAAAATTTGTTTTTCTATTTGACAAATATACTTTACATTTATGAAACTAGCAACTTTTTTACAAATTACTTCATAGAAGCTTAATCGAACCTGTTTACTTTAATAGAGAAAAGGGAATTCATTAATTTCAATAACTATACAAATAGGTTTTAATTGCTCATTTATGATAAAATGATTAGTTTCGGTAAAAATCAATTATAGCATGCATACGAAAAAAAAATACACCTTTTTTCAAATGGTCACTTGGACCCGATTTGAAACATTATTATTTTTTATAATTATCAGCACATGGGTTTCTGCATATTATTTCTTAGACCTAACTTGGCTTAAAATTCCATGGACACCACTAGCCTTAATAGGTACAGCAGTAGCATTTGTAATTGGTTTTCAAAACAATGCCGCCTATGGTAGAATTTGGGAAGCTAGAAAAATATGGGGAGGTATTGTAAATTCTTCTAGAACCTTTGGAATGTTTGTACAAGACATGGTTAATAATGAACATACATCAGAAAATGTCTCTCAAGAAGAATTAAACAAAGAAATTAAAATTATTACATACCGTCATATTGCTTGGATGACAGCTTTGCGACATGCGATGAGGGTTTCAAAACAGTGGGAAACAGCATCACAACACAAAACAAATCAAGAAATTGATATGAGTCCGCCCGAATTCAATTCAACTTTTGATAAAGATGTAGCTCCTTATATTTCTAAGGAAGATATTGATTATTTAAAAAATAAAAGCAACAAGCAAACAGCCTTATTATACCTGCAATCACATCATATAAAAAGCCTTAAAGACAAAGGAATTATTTGGGAATTTTCATTCATAGAACTTGAAAATTTACTGAAAGAGTTTTTTGCTTTACAATGGAAAAGTGAACGCATAAAAAATTTTCCATACCCAAGACAATTTGCTACGCTAAATCATTTTTTTATGTGGACTTTCGTTTTATTATTACCGCTATCTTTGGTTCCACAATTTGCAGAAATTGGTGTAAGTTTTGCAGAATCAAACCCAGTAATTAGTAAATTATTTATTTGGTTTACCATTCCGTTTTATGTAATTGTATCGTGGGTTTTTCACACCATGGAACGTATAGGAAGAACTGGGGAAAATCCATTTGAAGGTACTGCAAATGATGTTCCTATTTCAACTATTTCCAGAGGGATAGAAATAGATTTAAGACAAAACTTAGGTGAAAGCGAAGAAGATATCCCGAAACAATTTACAGTAAAATTTGATACACAATTTTAGAATTAAATAACAACACATGAAAAAATTACTATTCTTTTTACTTGCAACTACCTTTGCTGTTGCCCAAACGAACACAGAAGTATATCTTTTTGAACTAAACAATAACAAAGGAAATTGGACTGTTGGTAGCGGAAAAAATATTTCTAACAATCCTGGTTATGATAGTCAACCATATTTTTATTCAAAGAATTCAATTATTTTTTCATCAACCAGAAATAAGCAAACTGATATTGCAGAATACAATATAAAAACTGGTAAAACTAAATTTATCAGCAACACACCAAATGGCGGAGAATATTCGCCGCAACGCATTCCTAAATCTAAAGACATTTCTGCTGTAAGATTAAATACTGATGGTTTACAACGCTTCTACAAATACAATTATAAAACAGGAAAAAGCACAGAAATTATTGCAGATTTAAAAGTGGCATATCCGATGTGGTATGATAAAAACACGACCATAAATGTTGTTATTGTTGACAAAGATTTAGATCTAATAAAAACTGAATTAAAAAAGAAAAGAAATACAACCATTCAGAAAAAAGCGGGTAGATCTTTACATCGTATTCCGAATACTACTTTTATAAGTTACATCAACAAAGAAAAAGAACAATGGGAAGTTACAATGTTTAATCCTAAAAATGGCAAACGTAAAAAAATTATAGAAACCGTTGGGAAAAAAGAAGATGTTTGCTGGTTACCAGACGGAATTTTATTAATTGCGGTTGGAAATAAAATCATGAAGTTTAATCCAGCAACTGATAAAAAATGGAGTATTTTTTATACGTTTCCTAAAAATAAACACAAAAACATTAGTAGAATTCTTGCAAACTCAAAAGGAACACAATTAGTGTTGGTTTCTGATTAATGCAATCTTTTTTCGAAAAACCCTTTTAAATATATAATTTGAATTGACATCAATAATCCAAAAACTACTGCGATTAGAAATGTTGTATTTGAAACACTCAAACTTTCAAAAAATCCTGAAAAACTAAATTTTTCAAGAAAAGAAAAATTGAATTCTGGTAACGTAAACATTTTATCTTTAGAAGTGTTAAAAGAAAGAGATAATATCGAAGCGATTGCTAGCGAAACTACTATCCATCCCTTTTTAGTAATAAGAGGTTTATAGACTATCGTGCTTTTTACAACTTCTAATTGAGAAATGCGATTCATTAAATTTGCTGTAAAATCTACTGAAGGAGTTTCTGTCGGAATCTCTTTTACATACTTTTTTGCAAAAGCATTTATTTCTTCAATGTGTTTATTTTCTCCCATAATGACTAATTAATTCTGGTTCTACTGTATTTTTTACAATGCTCAATAATTTTTTACGAGCTCTGTGTAATTTTACCTTTACGTTTGCTTCACTCATAGAAGTAATTTCTACAATTTCTTTTAAACTTAATTCTTTAAAATAAAAAAACACTAAAATTGCTTTTTCATCTTCTGCCAATTGTTCTAAACAATCATTAATGATTGTTGCCCTTTCTTCTCTTTCAATTCCGTCTAAAATTGTTTCAATGGATGAAATATAATTTACTGTAATTTCATCAATTGCCACATTATTATATTGATTCGAATTCTTTTTGATGGCATCTAAACTTGTATTGTAGGCTATTTTATACAACCAAGTAGAAAATTTTGAATCGCCTTTAAACTTTGGCAAATATTTATACGCTTTTAAAAAAGCATCTTGCGAAACTTCTTCTGCTACTTCTCTATTCTTAACCATTTTTATTGCCAGCGTAAAAACCATATCCTTATACTTATCAATTAAGAAAGCAAAGGTGTTAGAATCTCCTTTTAGAATTTTTTCTATATAGTTTTCGTCAGTTAGTTTGGTCATTATCTTCTTTGACTTATAAGATGTAAAAAAGGTTACATAATTTTTAGAAAATATACTTATTATTATCTTAGAATAATAAAGTAATCATTTTCTTATCTCAACCTCAGTGGAGAAATCTCAATTTAGAAACACTACCAAAGATTTCTCGATTATACTATATTTCACCCGAAATGAAAAAAAATTATTTTTTTTTGTAACCTTTTTTAAAAAGACAAAGTCATATGGAATGAACGCATTAAAATTAAACATTTAAAATAACAATTATGGAAGTAGCAGTATTAGCAATTATTTTTGGGAGTGTATTTGGAGTATTCTATTTATATTTTTCAACAAGAAACAAAGAGCGATTAGCCTTAATAGAAAAAGGTGCAGACGCAAAAATATTTGCAGGAGGCAAAAGCAAATCATCTTTTGGAAAAGTATTTATCTTAAACCTAGCTCTTTTATCCATGGGTATTGGTTTAGGAATATTAATTGGTTCTATTCTAAATACAACATTAGGTTTAGAAGAAGAAGTTGCTTTTCCTGCATCAATTTTCTTAACAGCTGGAGCAGCACTTTTTGTTGGCTTTAGCATGACAAAAAAAATGGATAAAGAAGCATAAACTAAACTCTTAATAATTTGTGATGTCTTGAAATAGCGTTACAGAATTAATAATAAAAAGGTAGTGATTATAAATCACTACCTTTTTTAGTTTTATTTGTCGATGTATTTGCTTACACTCTAAAACTAATTTTAGCTTTTTATTGGTGGATGCAATTTCTCGATAATACATCTGACTATGAATTCTTAATAAATTACAGGTAGCCTTTATATTTTGTAAGTGCTCTATGGAGAAGCATTTTATTACTTGGGTTCTTGCTGTTTTTCTAATAGGAAAAGTAATTCTTTTCAAATAAAATTGCTTTTTTATCTACCTAGTTTGCTAGATATTCTGCTTTTTTTGCTTTTTAAGATTTTTTTTATTCTGTGTCAATACTTACATGAAAAAGAGCGTCTCCTTTATTTACAATTGGGGTCTTGTTTGTGGAAAAAATATGACAATCAAAAGGGGCGTAAATTTTCTTCTTGAATTCTCCAAAAGGATCTTCTATGATTCCTAAAACTTCTTTCTTTTTTACTTTAGCCCCATTCTTTATTAAAATTTTAAACATCCCAGAATAAGAAGCTCGTAACCATTTTGCTTTTTTAATAAAAACGGGTGTTTCTTTTACTATAATATCACCTTTTATTAACCCTAAATAAATTAATACATTTTTTGCCCCATTTACTCCTTCATTAATAATTGCAGGATTTAATTCTTTTGATTTACCTCCTTCAAAGAGTAATACGGTCTTACCCATTTTATTAATGGTTTCTCTTAAGGATTTTGAAATGCTTTTAGAAAAAACAATGATTGGAGGATTAAAAACTTTTGCTAATTCTAACCCTTTTTCATCACCAAAATTACATCTTATTTGAGCAATATTATCACGCTGACGACCACCTGAATGAAAATCGATTACATAATCTACATGAGGTGCAATTTCTTTGGTAAATTGATAAGCAAACTGACTGGCTAAAGAGCCGTTTAATGAACCAGGAAACATTCTGTTTAAATCTCTACCATCTGGAAATTCTCTGGTTTGAATTAAATACCCAAAAATATTAAAAACAGGAATACAAATGATGGTTCCACTTACAGGCTTGTTAATTTTTTGATCTATAATTTCTCTTAAAATACCAACACCATTTGTTTCATCACCATGAACACCTGCTAATAATAAAACAACAGGGCCAGGATTTAACGAACGTTCAATAATTACAGGAACTTTTAAGGTAGTTCTTGTGTGTAACTTTGCAACTTCTAAATCTAAAACGGTACGTTCTCCTTTAAGAATTTCTTTTCCTAAAATAGTAAATGGTTTATTCAACATTTAATTCTAAATAACGAATGATTTCTTTAGCGATGTTCTTTTTTGTTGCAATTTCTATACCTTCTAATCCTGGTGAAGAGTTTACCTCTAAAACTAAAGGACCTTTAGAAGATTGCAACATATCAACTCCAGCAACTCCTAAACCCATAGCTCTTGTTGCTTTTAACGCAGTCTTTTCTTCTTCATCTGTAAGCTCAATGATGGTAGCATTTCCTCCTCTATGAATATTAGAACGGAATTCACCTTCTTTTCCTTGACGTTTCATAGCTCCAATTACTTTACCATCAACCACAAAAGCTCTTATATCTGCACCACCAGCTTCTTTGATAAACTCTTGTGCAATAACTCTGGCTCCAAGACCATTAAATGCTTCTAATACTGATGTTGCTGCATTTTGAGTTTCTGCTAGCACAACTCCTAATCCTTGAGTTCCTTCCAATAACTTTAAAACTAAAGGTGTTCCACCAACAGATTCTACAACATGTTCAACATCTTTTGTGTAATTGGTAAAAACGGTTTTTGGTAATCCAACCCCGGCTCTTGCCAATATTTGTAAACTACTTAATTTGTCTCTAGATCTTACTAAACCGATTGAAGAAACTGCTGTAAAAACTTTCATCATTTCAAATTGTCTAATTACCGCCGTTCCATAAAATGTTACAGAAGCACCAATTCTAGGGATTATGGCATCGATATCATCTAAATATTCGCCTTTATAAAAAATCTTTGGAGCTTTTTTTTCAATTTCTATATTGCATTTTAAATGATCTACAACAAGTACTTCATGACCTCTTTTTTCTGCTGCTTCTACAAGCCTTCTTGTTGAATATAATCTTGGATTTCTTGATAAAATGGCAATCTTCATAGTTATGTTCTTTGTTTTAATTTGTATGAGTTATTTTTTTGTGATGTATCTACAATAAACTTCTTTGTTAAAAATTTTCTACCTAATAAAATAGGATATTTCATGTCGCTTCGTTCACTTAATGTTAATTCAATTGTGTACGTTTTTTTAAAGAGAGTTATAGTTGTTTTTACTACAAATCTTTCTTCGGAAGTTCCGTTAGAGCTTTTAATTATTTTTTTAGAATAATTTTGAGTTCTAAATACTTTTTCATTGTATTGAACATGTTCTGGGTCTAAAAGTGTAAAGCTAATGAAATTTTTTCCATTAACATTTGATTCTTCTATTTTATGTGCATGTATTGCAGAAGTATAAGCTCCAGTATCTACTTTAGATTCTATATCTAGTAGTCCAAATTCTGGAAAATCAACTTTATCAATTCGTCCAATTGTGTTTTTTGTCATTATTTTTAAAAAATAAATTAAGTTGCTTTTTTTATAGTATGCAAAGGTATAACAATAGCTGTTTCAAAAAAAAAGAGCTCGGAAATATCTTTCGAGCTCTTCTTATAATAATTTAATAATATTTTAGGCTAACATGGTCACAGGGTTTTCTAAATACGTTCTTAATGTTTGTAAAAACTGTGCTCCAACTGCACCGTCAACTGTTCTGTGATCGCAAGCTAAAGTTACTTTCATTGTATTGCCAACAACAATTTGCCCTTCTTTAACAACTGGTTTCTGTACAATTGCGCCAACAGATAAAATTGCCGAATTTGGTTGATTGATAATAGAAGTAAATTCTTGAATTCCGAACATTCCTAAATTAGAAATTGTAAAGGTGCTTCCTTCCATTTCGTTAGGAACGATTTTTTTATTTCTTGCTTTTCCTGCTAATTCTCTAACATTTCCACCAATTTGAGTTAAGCTCATTTGGTCTGCAAATTTTAAAACAGGTACAACTAAACCCTCATCTACAGCAACAGCAACACCAATATGAATCTGACTTTTAAAAATAGTAGCATTGTCTGTCCAACTTGTATTTACTTGCGGATGTTTTTTTAATGCCATTGCACAAGCTTTAACAACCATATCGTTAAAAGATACTTTAGTGTCTGGAATTGCATTGATTATTTTACGAGAATCCATTGCGTTATCCATATCCACTTCTATCGTTAAATAGAAATGTGGTGCAGTAAATTTAGAATTCCCTAAAGCTTTTGCAATTGCCTTACGCATTTGCGAGTTTTTAACTTCTTCTGTATGTTCTTCTCCTGCAGGAACAAATTGTGCAATCGTAGCGGAAGGAGTTGCCGAAGATGTTTCAGTCGAAATAGTTGATGGAGTATAATTTTCTACATCTTTTTTAGTAATTCTTCCATTATCTCCAGTGCCACTTAAATCGGCTAAATTGATGCCTTTATCACTAGCAATTTTCTTTGCTAAGGGTGATGCAAAAATTCTTCCGTTTTCATTTAAAGTGGTTTTAGTTTCTTTAACTTCAGTAACTGGTTTTGCAACTTCAACTTTTTTAGGAGTTTCTTCAGTTTTCTTTTCTTCGGATTTAATTTCTTCCGTTTTTGGCTCTTGTGGTTTAGCTTGAGCACTTAGTAGGCCAGAAATATCTTCACCTTTATCCCCAATAATAGCTAATAAAGTGTCAACAGGAGCACTTTCTCCTTCTTTAACACCAATATATAATAAAGTTCCTTCGTTAAACGATTCGAACTCCATTGTTGCTTTATCAGTTTCTATTTCTGCTAAAATATCGCCTTCCTCAATAGAATCTCCAATATTTTTTAACCATTGTGCCACAACACCTTCTTCCATGGTGTCGCTTAAACGCGGCATATTTACTACTATTGCCATAATCTATCTTTTGATAAAAGGATAATCTTCTTGTTCGTATACAACATCATATAATTGATTTACTTCTGGATAAGGAGAGTTCTCTGCAAAATCTTCACATTCTTTTACTAAATCTTTCACTTCTTGATTGATTGCTTCAATTTCTTTTTCCGAAGCATAATTTTTCTCTTTGATTACGTCTAAAACTTGCGTAATAGGATCAATTTTTTTGTATTCTGCTACTTCGTCTTTCGTTCTATAATGTTGTGCATCAGACATAGAATGTCCTCGGTAACGATACGTTTTCATTTCTAAAAAAGTAGGTCCATCTCCACGACGTGCTCTTTGTATAGCTTCATCAACTGCTTCTGCAACCTTAATAGGGTTCATTCCATCAACAGGACCACAAGGCATTTCATAACCTAAACCTAGTTTCCAAATATCGGTATGATTTGCTGTTCTTTCAACTGAAGTTCCCATTGCGTAACCATTGTTTTCAACAATAAAAACTACTGGTAATTTCCAAAGCATTGCCATGTTAAAAGCTTCGTGCAAAGAACCTTGTCTTGCAGCTCCATCTCCAAAAAAGGTAAGTGTTACACCATCGTTACCTGCATATTTATCTCCAAATGCAATTCCTGCACCTAAAGGGATTTGCCCGCCAACAATTCCGTGACCGCCATAAAATCCTTTTTCTTTAGAAAAAATGTGCATAGAACCTCCCATTCCTTTAGAAGTTCCGGTAACTTTACCGTACAATTCTGCCATCACAGCTTTTGGATCTACACCCATTCCGATAGGTTGAACGTGATTACGATATGCAGTAATCATTTTGTCTTTCCCTAATTCCATTGCATGTAAAGAACCTGCTAGAACTGCTTCTTGACCATTATATAAGTGTAAAAAACCTCTTACTTTTTGTTGTATATAAACAGCAGCAAGTTTGTCTTCAAACTTTCTCCAAAACAGCATATCTCTATACCAATTGATATACGTTTCTTTGGTTATTTTCTTCATTAGTAGTTTGTTGTTATAAGTCTAATTTAAGTTGCATAAAAAAGGAATGCTAACTGCAAAAATAAGGGTTTTTTAGTTTTTAAAAAAAATGTTTTTTGATAAAAAGTAAAAAGCAAAGAATACAAATTTTATAGATATAAAATTTATTTATCTTTTGCTATTAAAATTGTAGCAACCGCACCAGTTGCAAGATTCCATTCGTTAGATGAAATTAAGTTATTTTTATCATCGTACACTTTAAAAGCTGCAGTATTTGGGCCAGATGTGCCTTGGTTTAATGCTTTAAAAGCAATTCTATTAATTCCTACACTTATAGGAATTGTAAATTTTTGATAGTTCTGTCTTAAGGTAATATTTGTAATTATAGGAATACCATTTATCAAAATGGTAACCTTATCACCATCAGGATATTGAAAATCTCTGCAAATAATAGTTACATATTTTGAATCTGTTCTAAAACTCCCTAAATCTTGATCTATTTTTGGATATTGATATCTACCATTTATTTTTTTGTATGCTTTTAAAACACGCTCTTCATTTATTTTTGCGAGGCTAATAATTCCTTTATTTTTTAAATTTGCATCTTTCTGTGCTTGTGATTTTGTTTTTTGAGAATTGTTATACGCATTTTTAAACCCTTTTGTAGCATCAAAATTTAAAGAACCTTGTTTTTTAGTAGGTGTAATTTTGGCTTTTATAGAAATCTTTTTTTTTGCACCAATTTTATCCTCTTGAGAATGTATTGATTGAGCAGCAATAAGCAAAAAGCTTAAAACAAAAAAGAGTTGTTTTTTAAAATTCATAAAAGAAAAATATAATTTCTTGATTGCAAATATAATACCGTAAAATTTAAGTTTTGTTTTAGTTCTGTTAAAATTGATTTATTTAATTGGAAAATTAAAATAGGTTTTTGAAAAAGGCTCGTTTTTTAATGTAAAATGCCACCATTCAAATTTATAAGGTTTAAACCCGTTTGACATCATTAAATTTCTAAGTAATAATCTATTTGCTTTTTGTTTTGTAGTTACATTTTTGTGTAAAACATGCGATTTATTTCCGAAGAAATCATACATACTTCCCATGTCTAATTCTCTTCCTGTTGTAATATCTATAATGGTTAAATCTACAGTGCTTCCTCTTGTATGACCAGATTTTGAAGCAATATATCCTAATTTAAATAATTGATTTTTTGAAACACTCGGATAGTATTTTTTTTTCATTAAAGTATCATTTAGCATTTTTGCCCAACGCACAAAATGATCTACCGCTTGCTGAGGTCTATACCCATCAAATATTTTAAGACTTAGGTTAAATTGTGCTAACTTTTGTTGTACATTTTTTAAAGCGATTGCGGTAGGTTTAGAAATAATAATAGTTGCTTTTTTATATCCATCAATTGGTTTTCCTATAAAATTATTGTGAGAAAAATATCTCATTTCTGATTTAATACTTGCATCAATATTAGATAAATACACAAATCCTTTAGGTAAATTTTGTCCGTAAAAAGAAATTGAAAAGCAAAAGAGTAGTAGAAGGAGCATTTTTTTTTTCATAATCATAAAAGTACTAAAAAAAGTAAAAGCCATATTATAAAATAATATGACTTTTACAAAGTAAACTAATAAAACCAAGTATTAGTACTATAAGTAAGTTTGAAGAATTCTTACCATAGATTTTAAATACGTTAATGCAGGCTAATTACTTTTGTAATTTTCCAGTTATTTTTTTCTTTTTTCCAAACCATAATAAACTTACTAGGAACAGATTTTGCGTTGGGCTCTTCTTTGTTATAGAATTTATGATAACCAATTTCTATTGCTCCATAATTTTTAATGGGATAAACTTCTATGCTTCCTTTTATTAATGTTCGTGTAACTTTATTGCAAATATTTTCTTTTAAAGATTTTAAAAGCTCTTTCTTATCTGTTGATAAACCACCTTTGTCATGAAAAAACTCAATATTTTCATTATATAAATCTGTTTGAGTTTCCATGTCGCACGTATTATAAGCGTTAAAATATTTTGCGTCCATTTTTACAATTTGATTATGTAAATCTATATTTGATGGTTTGTATTTCGGAATTTCATTTACTTGTCCAACAGCGAAAAAAGACATTAATAAAGCCAAAATAAATAAGAAAAACTTAATCATGATTGCAATTGTTTTTTTTGATTATTTCTTTTAGTTTGATGAAATACTACCACCAGAAGATTTCTTTTTATCTACATTTTTCGGATTTCCTCTATAGTCAATATCGCCACCGCTACTTGCTTTTGCTGTTAGAGATTCAGTAGCATGCACATCAATATCTGCACCGCTACTTACTTTTACAGTTGCATTTTTACTTTCTAAACCATAAGCTCTAATTGATGCACCACTAGATGCTTTTGCAGTGTAATAATTTGCAGTTCCTTTTATTCGTAAATCTGCTCCACTAGAAGAACTAGAATTTACTGTATCTGCATTTACATCAATTCTTGCATCTGCACCGCTACTAACATGTGCCTCAAAAATGTCTGCTTTTATTGTGTTTTCTGTAACAACATCGCTACCGCTTGTTGCTTTAATAGCATTAATGTTTGGTGCAGAAAGATATATTTTTTTAGATTTTGCTCTTCTAATATTTCTTTTTGATGATATTTTTAAAACGCCATTTTTAACTTCTGTTCTTATCAATTTGTGTAGATTTTCATCAGCTTTTACAACTAAAGATAAATTATCGTCCTGTGTGATATACAACTGAATTCCTTGACCAACTTCTATTTTTGTAAAGTCGTCATTTATTTTACGAGTTTCTGTAATTACATTTCTATTTCCTGTAACCGAACTAATTCCTTCTATCATACAAGATGTAGAAACGGTTGCTATAAAAAGAAGTGCGAATGTTTTGGTGATGATTGATTTCATGGTTTTTTGTTTTAAGATTCAAATGTCTTTATATAGACGCTTTATAACTAATTTAGGTTACTCAATTGTTGATTTTTATTGATGAATTGTTATTCTTCAGTTTCGTTTTCTAATTCTTTTAACTCTTTGCTGTCTAATCCTTCTTCTGTCATTACAAAATAATGATTCACCATTTTTTTATCATAGGTATTTGTTGTATTGTCTATGTTTTTTAAATAATTTTTTGTTGTTCGGTCAAAATAAATAGTTACATCATTGGGTATAAATAGTTTTATATAAACATCTTCATCTTTAAAAGCGTTTTTAAATTCGCTAATAAAATAGGCATCTAATAAGATTTCATTGTCTTCAATTTTATAATTGTATTGAATACTTTCAGCATTTTTAGTTGCTTTTAACTTGTTTCTTCCTTCAGAATATTTTCTAATTTGTAAATACGCTTTATCAGAATTACTTTTTTCTACATCAATAAAAACATCGGTTGATGATAATTTCTTTTCGTCATCTAGATAAATAACTTCTACATTATTGTTGCTAAAATTATTATGCTGAAAATAAAGGTCATCATTCTTTACCATTTTTAAAGTTAGCGTATCGTTTGCTACTGTACTTAAATTAATTGTTTCAATTTTATTTCCGTTTGATGCTCTAGTAGTACCATATTCAATTCCTGTAAAAACCAATGTTAAAACTGCGGCTAACCAAATACCAAATAAGGTTAATGAAGTTGTTTTGCTAAACTGTTTTACGTTGCTAGATAAGATGCGTAATCCTAATACAAATAAGATTAAAAATGGAATTCCAACTACTAAAAATGTGGCAACTGTTAATAACCAATGAGGCACCATTGAATCATAGAAAAATGGTGGATACATAACAAAATCATTGTCAATTCCAATTACTTCTAAACTACCGATAGAAAATGCTCCAATAATTAATGAGATTAAAGTGATTGCGGCAACAAACATTAGAATCACTCCAATAAACTTACCAATAACTTTAAATATTGTAAGAATTATTGTGCCTAAAGTGTCTAAAAAATCTTGAAAACCAGATGTTGCCTTTTTGCTCCCTTTTTTAAACCCTTGGTTTACTTTTTGAGTAATATCATTTGCTCCATTTTTAATTTTTTCAGAAACTTCGCTTGCGCTATTTTTTATGGTTTCTGAAACATTTGTAAATTCTTCACGAATTTTTTTTTCAATGTTATCAATATTTACAGCTTCGCCTTCCATTTGTAATTTCTCTGCAGTTGTTGCTGCTTCAGGGATTACAATCCAAAGAATAATATAAGTTACAATACTAAATCCACTAAAAGCTAATAAGATAAATGCCAAACGAATCCAAACAGTATCTACATTAAAATAATGTGCAATTCCTGATGCAACACCACCTAAAAACTTGTCGTCTCCGTCTCTAAATAGTTTTTTGCCAGAAGAAGAAGTTCTTCTTCTTTGATAGTTGTAATCTTCTTTTGCATAGCCTTCTTCTGCATCTGCATAATCTTCTGGTTGTCCCATGATCTTGATCACTTCATCAATATCACTTTCGTTTACAACTTGACGCGCATCAGTAATTTTTTCTGATAACAATTCGCTAATACGAGCTTCGATATCTGAAATAATTTCGTTTTTTCCTTGAGGATCATCGCTTAAAGATCTAGAAATAGAATCTAAATATCTTTTTAACTTTTGAAAAGCAATTTCATCTATATGGAAAAAGAATCCTCCTAAATTTATGTTTATTGTCTTATTCATTACTTTGTTTTTTTACTTGTTATTTGGTTTACAGCTGTTACTAGGTTTCCCCAGGTTTTATCTAATTCTTTAGAAAACATGGTTCCGTTTTCTGTTAATACATAATACTTTCTCGGTGGTCCGGAAGTCGATTCTTCCCAACGATAAGTTAATAATCCTGCGTTTTTTAATCGAGTTAGTAGCGGATATATAGTTCCTTCTACTACAATCATTTCTGCACTTTTTAATGTTTCTAAGATTTCAGAAGTATATGCATCACCATGTTTTAATATGGATAAGATGCAGAATTCTAAAACCCCTTTTCGCATTTGTGCTTTTGTATTTTCTATCTTCATATAAAGAGTTTTATACGTGTTATTTAATAAATTTTATAGTAAAAGGATATTTGTAATTCTCACCTTCTTTAGATTTTAATGCAGCAATAATGATTAATGCAATTTTAATAAATCCAATTAATGTAATTATTGATGCCATTCCAAAGATTCCAAATAAACCCCCGTTGCTCCAATCCCAATGAAAATTATTATAATCATTCATGTGTCTTAAAAAAGAACCCAAAGCAAAAGGAACAATTGATATTCCTAAAATGAAAATATAGAGAGCATAACTAATATTAAAATTTACAGCTTCCTTTCCTTGTTCATCTAAAAACTTACTTCTATCTTTCATTGTTTGCCATAATACTAATGGAACAATAATGCTTCCAAATGGAATTATAAATCCAGAAAAAGCCGAAATATGGATTAAGAATGCGTTTGTGTTTTCGTTATTTTTATTCATGTTATAATTTTTATATACTACTTGACTATGCAAATATATGTATAAAAAAAGGTACTATGCAAAACAAAGTACTATATTTTTTAAAACTTTAACATTTTATTTTTTTTTATTTATTGATAAATATTTCTTACATTGCCTATTAATAAAGGGTTTTTCGACGTTTTAATGTAAACTAAAAAAAATCAATTATTTTTTATTTTTATTTTTTTATTTTCTAAAAATTCATCAAAACATGAAAATTACACCACGTAAAATCAATATTTATATGTTATTTAAATTGCCTTCTGCATTTTTTTGTGGTGTTAGAGTTGTATCAATTTCTGATAAAGAGGCAGTTGTAAAAGTGAAACATAGATGGATCAATCAAAACCCATTTAAATCTTTGTATTGGGCAGTTCAAGGAATGGCTTCTGAATTTGCTAGTGGAATTCTTGTAATACAAGAAATAAAGAAATCAAACAGAAAAATATCGATGTTGGTTACGCATCAAGAAGGGCGTTTTACAAAAAAAGCCACAGGGAAAATTATCTTTAAATGTGTAGATGGAAGCTTAATTAAACAAGCAATTGAGAAATCAATTGAAACAGGCGAAGGGCAAGTTATTCATTTAAAAATAGACGGAGTTGATGCTTCTGGAGATGTAGTTTCAAAGTTTGTATATGAATGGAGTATTAAAGTAAAACAGTGAACAGTTTTTAGTAAACAGTAAGAAGTTGCAGTTTTCTGTTAATACTTCTTAGTTAGTGTTTATTAAGATTGTCAGTTCGAGTGTCACGCTTTTGAGCGTGATGTATCGAGAACATTATTAATGTTACAATCAATTTAAAAAGATAATATTTTTGTAACAAAATTCAATTAGTTATCTCTAATAGTTTGCAAGAAAGTTGTAAAGGGACAAAGTTAATTAATCTGATATTTTATTTCAAATGCTCAAATAATCTAACAATCCAATAGTCTAAGAATCTAACAATCTAACAATCTAAAATATGAACGCACACGAAATAGATTACAACATCTTTGGACAAGAGATGCAATATGTAGAAATAGAATTAGATCCACAAGAAAGTGTTGTGGCAGAATCTGGTAGTTTTATGATGATGAATGATGGCGTTACTATGAATACCATTTTTGGAGACGGAACCAACCAAGATAAAGGAATTTTAGGAAAACTATTTTCTGCTGGTAAACGATTGTTAACCGGAGAAAGTTTGTTTATGACGGTTTTTACAAATTCGGGTTTTGGTAAAAAACAGGTTTCTTTTGCTTCTCCATATCCAGGAAAAATAATTCCGATTGATTTAACGGAATTTGGCGGAAAATTTATTTGTCAGAAAGATGCATTTTTATGTGCAGCACAAGGCGTTTCTATCGGAATTGAGTTTTCTAAAAAATTAGGTAGAGGTTTGTTTGGTGGTGAAGGTTTTATCATGCAAAAATTAGAAGGAGACGGTATGGGATTTGTACATGCTGGTGGAACAATGTCTAAAAAAGTATTGCAACGCGGAGAAATTTTACGTGTAGATACTGGTTGTATTGTTGGTTTTACACAAACGGTTGATTATGACATAGAATTTGTAGGCGGAATTAAAAACTCAATTTTTGGTGGAGAAGGATTGTTTTTTGCAAAATTACAAGGTCCAGGAACGGTTTATATTCAGTCTTTGCCATTTAGTAGATTGGCTGGGAGAGTTTTGGCAATGGCGCCACAAACAGGAAAAGGTGATAGAGGAGAAGGAAGTATTTTAGGAGGAATAGGAAATTTACTAGACGGCGATAACCGATTTTAAAAGAATCTAATTATTTAGTTTTTATTGGAATCCATATTTCTTCTTCAGAATTTGGATCGGCATTTTTATAGTTTTCTCCCAAGATTTCAAAGTGAGGTTTATCATCTAAAAAGTAATCAGAATTTGGAATCCAAGTTCCATAAATATATTGGAAAATACTTGTATCTGCACCAGAACCTTTATGATTAAAAACAGCATAAAGACCATCAGTTAAAAGAAAAATTTCCATTCCGTTAGGAACAAAATCAAAATCAGAGACTTCTGTTAATGCCCACTTTTCGAATGTAGTATTCGGATTAAAAGATTGAAAATGTGTTGGATTATAAACTTGTAAACTTAACAAATCGTTTGATACATTATTGGTGATTTCTCTGCGTCTTTGCATAAAATTTTTCCAAAGTTCACCAGTTTTATTATCAACTAAAGACATTGTTGTGTGCAAACCAATCAATTTCTTTTCAGATAATTTTTCAATTCTAGGTTTCATTTCCTTTTAAATAGTTTTTACAAAATCTAAAAAAACTTTTTTATGCAATTCCAAATCTATGTTCGGAGAAAGCGCTGTACGGATAATATAATCTTTATCGCCTTCTTTTGTAGTTCCTTGAGTTGAGGTTGCAGGAATTGTCCAATAACAACCTTTTAACTGACCATAACTCACGCAATACTTGCTTTCGTTAGGAATCTCAGCAATCATTAAATTAATTAATTGAAGATTCAATGCTCTTTTATATGTTTCTTTTTCTTCAACAGTAGTTCCTTTTGTTGGAAGATCTAATGAAAACACAGAAGGCGTAAATCCTTGTGCGGCGAGTTCTTCTGAGACAAAATTGATTTTTGCTTCTGGTAACGTTTCTGTGATAAAGTTTACAAATTCTCGTGTGTTTTTATACGCATAGCTAATTCGTTGCTTCATCGTTGGCATTTGTGTTGCTAAAATTTCATATTGAAGATTGGTAGCTTCATTATCACACAAAGTTAAATGCACTTCAATTTTATCTAGCAACGCAGTTGTTTTTGTATTTCCGATTACATAACCAGCAGTACATTTTCCGCCACTCGGAAATTTAGATCCACTTGCATACGAAATAGTTCTAACGGTTGATAGTATTTCTCCTTCTCCTAAAAAATGTACATTCGGACAAAATGTTTGGTCTAAAATAAAAACCGGATCAACCGCAATGTTGCCATTTGCAGTTGTGCGTTTTTCACTCAAAACATTTTTTAATTGGATTAAATCCGGAACTTCAACTCTTGGATTTGTAGGAATTTCTGCAATAATATAAGGAACAGCATCTTCATTAGCTATTTTAGTTAAAACTGCATCAATACTTTGTACCATGTCGTTTTCTCCATCAACTGGTAAATCCACCACTTCTACATTTTTTAAACAAGCAGCAACACGTCTTGCTTGGTCGTTTGTGCCTCCGTAACAATTTGGCGGAACAATAAATTTAATCTCTTTTCCTTTATTATTTTCTAAGGCATCATCAATTAAACCCATCATAATTGCGTACTGAACAGACAATCCGCTTGAGCCAACCAATGCTTTTGTGTTAGAACCTGTGATGCTTTTTATAGTATCTGTAACACGTTTTTTATTCGTTGCTACATCGCTATTTTGAATGTCAATTGCAGTATTTTCTGTTAATGATTTTAATGCAACCAAAGAATTTGCTGGTGTCATCGCAATGGTTTCTCTTCTTCGTACATGTTGAATTTCTGAAATGTAATTCTCATTTCCTTCCCCATTTACCAATAAAATACTTCCTAATCCGCTGTATAAATTGATGTAAAAATCGATGTGTTGAGAAAGTGTTGTTGTTGAAATTTGATCTTGTTCAGAAATAAAAATGACGCTTCCATCAAACGCAGAAATTTCAGATTCATTTTCAATTTTCTTCAATTCAAATAGATAACCATACACGCTTTTTATAATGTCTGCATCAAAAGTTGTTGGCAGTTTGTCTGTGTAAACAATCTGCGTTTTTTTATTTTCTAACAAGTTTTTTCTTAGAATTGCCAAAACAGGAACCGTTTGCGAAGAAAAACTAATCACACTTTCAGATGTTAACTGATGCAAATTAGCAATTGTCCATTCTAGCACACAAGATAATGGATGTCCTAATCGAATGTAGTCGTACGCAGTTGGTAACTTACTAAGCGCAGAAGACGAAGTATTATTGTTGTTAAACAAGGTTTCAAACTGATCTAAAAACTGCGTTTTCGCCAATTTTTCATTATAAATATCTAGTTGATGTGTTGTTAGGTTTAGCCAATCTGTTGGCATATTTTCTAAAACATCTTTTATATAATTGATCCTTTTAGTTTCTTCCATAATGCTGTCTTAATATCGGACGGCAATTTACATTAAATCTTATTGCTTTAAAAGTGTTGTAGGATGTTTTATGTGTGCAGAAAATATTTTATTTGGTCTTTTATTTCTAAATGGATTCTCCAAAAGTTAACAGATTGCTATCTGGATCGAGAATCGAAAATTCTTTTTGCCCCCAAGGCTTTGTTTCTAGCAAACCGTTTGGGTGAATCCTCGTTTTATGATCTAATAATGTTTGATAAAAATTCTCAATATTGTCTGTTCTAATATATACTTGACCATAATTTTCTTTTGGGTTTAACTCCTTAAATTCAAAAAAGTGCAATTGAATTTGATCTTTTTCTATCATTAAATAATAGTCATAGGCTGTAGTTCCAAATTCTTTAAAACCTAATTGTTGGATATAAAAATCTCTCGTAACTTTTTTGTTACGCATTGGTAATTTTGGGTTGATGGATGTTAGCATAATCTTTTATTCAAACGATATGTTAATCTCAGAATACAATTCTAATAGTTCAGGTAAGGTTTTCACTTCAATATTCAGAATTTTACTAATCGCTGGTAACTTTTTGAAAGCTTTATTATCATTGCTTCCTTCTGTTTCCTCAGTTACAAGAATTATTTTTTCAAATGAGTTTTTACTTATTTGAGTTAATAAATAAATAATCATTCGTGCGTCTGCTGAATCTAAAAACTCTTTTTTTTGCTGTTCAAATTGAGCACTATTTAATCTTTTTGCATTAGTTGTAGTAAAATTGTTGTCAACAAGATTATAAAATTTTGCAGGTGATGGAGGGATTAAGTTTTCTGTTTTAAAAGGAATTTTATGAGTTTTTAAAAAGTCTTTATCAATTAAGAAATCTAATTTTTTTATAACCAATTTTCCAGAAACAAATTTACATTCGTTTAATACCTCATCAATAACCACAATGTTATGATTTTGTATTTCTTTTTTAATAAAATTAAAAAGTTTATTGTTTTGGTCAAATGGTAAGTAGTAACGAACCAAGGACAATAAAGAACTTGTATCTATTACTACTATCATTGAATAAATTTGTCTAATTTTTCAGGCTTAATATTCAGTTTTTTACAAACGTCATATTCGTTTATAATGCCTTCATAAAATGCAGCTTGAATTGTAGATATAAATAATGGTGAAGAAATTGGTTGTGCAACTGAAGCTCTTATTTTTATACCTTTCTCTTTTTGTAACTCCTTTTCTCTATCTTTTTCTTCTTGAAATTTCTTGAATTGTTCTTCAAAGTCATTTCTGACTTTATTATAGTTAGATTGACTAATTTGATTTTTAAATAATAACCTTGTAAATAAAGCAATTTGACTCAAATGAGTGTTTTCTGAAACCGTTTTTATTAAATCAAAATGGTAATCATTTGAAGGTTTTGCCGGTTCAATATTTTTAAGCATTTCTCCATATCTTCCAACTAAAAAATAATACGCAAAATCATTACACCATCTTTCGATAGTAGATAAATGCCTATCAGCAATTACATTATAATCAAGTAATTCAATTTCTTCTTTGTCGAGTAAAAAGTGCCCTAATTCGTGAGCTAAAGTGAATATTTCTCGTCTAAAAGATTGGTGTCTTTTTAATACAATAACATTTGGTTTAAGAAAAAATCCATCAATATTGGCTTTCTCTTTTCTATTGTGAGTTTCAACAAATTCAAAAACTAAAATGTTGCTTTCTGCTAATTTTGAAATTAGTGCTTTAAGAAAATCTCTGCGTTTTGATGTGAAATTTGGGTAAAGAATTTGCCTAAATTCATTTGCTACTTTTTCTGGATTATCATTTATGCTGAATTTTGGAATTTTTCTTTTTATATCCAATTCTGCTAATTTAGAAATAGCAGTAATAGATATTTTCAATTCCTCAAATTGGCTAACTATTTTTTTTGCTCTGAAATTTAAGTCAGTCCCAAAACTTTCCTTTCTAAAGAAAACACTTGCTTCTTTAGAGTTTTCAGGTGCTTTTGGGTCTAAATAATAATGAATTCCCTTTTCAAAAAGTTTATCAATTCTTTTTAAATGTCCAATTTCTATTCTTCTTGAAAAGATATCTTTTTCAGTTATAGATATTTTTAAACCCTCACTAATTTTTAGTAAAAAATCAGATACTGAAAGCTTGTACATTTTCAGTAAGTGTTTTAAGCGAGATATGTTATGTTCTACTTTCAAGAATTTTTTTATTTTAAGAAGTCAAAGGTACAAATTTAGTTTTGTTGCTTAGTTTGTAGTAAATTCGTTTCATATTTTATTAAGCTTTCCTATTCTACTTTCCGAGATACAATAAGTTATAAGTTTAGTTTACAATTTTTAATAAAGATACTAAAAATTGTAAACCCATTTAGTTGTTATTCTCTAGCTGCTTTAAACTCGCTACCATCGTACCATTTCGGGAAATAGTCTTCGTTTGCTAATTTACTTCCTACATTAAAAAAGAGTTGTAAATCTAATTGTACGCCACTTAATTCTGTGGTTGCATTGTATTCATCAGAAGGTTGGTGGTATTTGTTTTTTCTATAAGAATCGTTGTAGGCTTTTATTTCTTCAATACTTTTTTCAAATCCTTCATAAGAACCACTTGCGTACAAAGCAGGAATTCCGATTTTTGCAAAATTAAAATGATCTGATCTAAAGAAATAACCTTTCTCTGCCACAGGATCTGGAATAATATATCTGTTTTGTTTTAACGCAGCTTCTTTAGCGTATTCGTCCATTTCAGATTGTCCAAAACCAGTAATCGTTAAATCTTTCATTTTCCCTGGACTATCTAGTGCATCAATATTAATATTTGCCACAGATTTCTTTGGATTAAAAATTGGATACGCTACATAATAAGCAGAACCTAACAATCCTTGTTCTTCTCCTGTAACCGCTAAAAACACAATAGAACGTTTTGGTGCTTTTCCTTTTTTAAAGGCTTCTGCAATTGCTAATAAACCTGCCGTTCCAGACGCGTTATCAACAGCGCCGTTGTAAATAGAATCGCCATCAATCGGTTTTCCAATTCCAAAATGATCCCAATGCGCAGAGTAAATAATATATTCATCTTTCCTGTCGGTTCCCGGAATCATGGCAACCACATTTTTAGAAACGTCTTTTTTTATGTTGTTTTTAATATCAACCGAAACATTTACAGCTAACAAAACTGGTTTAAACCCTTTTTTTCTAGCTATTTTTTTGTAATCTTTTCCTTTCATGGCTGATGCATCAAACATTTTTGTTGCACTTTCCCCACTAACCCAAGATTCAACATTAAGTTGCGGAGCATCACTTTCTATAATCAATCGAGCACCGCTCCAACCAGATTCTATTACATTCCAACCATAAGAAGCAGGTTCTGTATCGTGAATGATAATTAATCCTGCTGCGCCTTGTCTTGCTGCTTCTTCGTATTTGTACGTCCAACGACCATAATAGGTCATTTCGTTTCCTTTAAATAAAGTAGAATCTCCAGATTTAAAACCAGGATCATTAATTAAAACAACCGCAGTTTTTCCTTTCCAATCGATGCCTTCATAATCGTTCCAACCATATTCTGGAGCTACGATTCCGTAACCTGCAAAAACAAGTTCTGAGTTTTTAAGACTCACGTTTTCTTCAACTTTATTGGTTGTTGCCACAAAGTCTTTTAATGCTTTTAAATTGAATTTTCCTTTTTTGCCAGAAATTACCATATTTTCTGATGGAGTTCCAGTAATTTCTACCATCGGAACATCTTGATAAAAACTATCGCCATTTCCTGGTAGAAGTCCTAGTTTTTCAAACTCATCTTTTAAGTAATTTACGGTAATTACTTCTCCTTTTGTAAAAGGTTTTCTTCCCATAAAATCATCGGAAGCCAAGCGTTCAATATGTTTTCCGATGGTTGTTTGGTTTACTTCAACTGCTTCTTTAGTGTCACTTTTGCAACTTGTAAATATGACAACTACTGTTGCTAATATTTTTAAGTAATTTTTCATGAATGCTGTTTTATTAAATTAATGTCAATTAGGTTTTGGTTTTTTTACACTTATCGATTACTTTTTGAGCAAGTTAATCGTTTTAATTTAATCAACCAATTTTCTTATTCTTGATTCTGCTTTATGTGTCGAGATGTTTTTAAACTAAATTATCAAACAAATAAAAGTACTAAAAAAGCCGCTACAATGGTAGCGGCTTCGAATATTTTATAAAAATAGAAACTATTTTTTAGTTTCTGATTTTTTAATATCAGCAACAAATTTTTCTAATTTTTTACCATATAAAGAGTTTTTAACTTCTGGTGTTAACGATTTATAAATGGTATCTAACCATTTTACATTTGCGTTTACTAATTCTGTTAATGCGATATAAGGAGAAACATTTGTTTCTTTGTTATTTAAGGCAAAATTTACAGTAACCATATAACGTTTTCTTAATAAGTTTTCATACTCTTTTTGAATGATTGCTAAAGAATCTTTATTATTCGATTTTTGTACGTAAAATTTACGTTGAATTAAATCTAAATTTTGGTTATTAAAACGTCTAGATATTTTTGTGTAATCATTTAAAATATCTTGATTTTTAGAACCTGTAATTACTGGATTTATTCCAAATTTTGAAACATCATCGGTAATATTAATAATTCCTTTATCAGCAAAAAAGGTAATGTATTTGTTGGTGGTATTTCCATCAAAAGTTACATAATACATTTCTGGTTCTTCAATATTTGCAGTCAATGTAAATTGATCACTTCCTAAAACAGCAACAGAATCTATTGTTTTTAAAAGAGTGTCATTTTCTATTTTTTGTAAATACAACGTTCCTTTTTTTAATCCTTTTATTTGACCATTTACAATCATGTTTCCTTCTTTCTTAGAAGAACAAGAAGCAATTAGTAGTACAAAACCTAAAACAAGTAATTTTTTCATCTGTAAAGTATAATTTTTGCGTTTGCAAATATGCGTATTTCTATGATACTTTTGATGCTAATTCTAGTAAAATTGTAGAGACAATGGCGCCGATTGTTCCGATGGCATATCCAAATACAGCTAATAAAACGCCAACTGTTGCTAATGATGGATGAAAGGCTTGTGCAACAATAGGAGCAGAGGCTGCACCACCAACGTTTGCTTGACTACCAACCGCTAAAAAGAAATACGGAGCTTTAATTATTTTAGCAACTAAAATCAGTAATCCTGCATGAATAGTCATCCAAACAGCCCCAATTGCAATTAAACCTAAGTTATCAAAAATCATTAATAAGTCCATTTTCATTCCAATAGTTGCTACTAATACATAAATAAAAACACTACCTAATTTACTAGCTCCAGCACCTTCATAATTCCGTGCTTTTGTGTATGATAAAATAAGTGCTACAAGTGTAGAAATACTAATCAACCAGAAAAATTGAGAATCTAAAAATGTAAACATATTTTTAATGGTTTGAGATTCTATTGTGGCTATTAAACCACCAAAAAATTGACTTAAATATTTAGATGAGAAATGCCCAAAACCAACAGTGCCAAAAGCAATTGAAAGCATAATCATTAAATCTGTTAACGAGGGGTTTCTCTTTACTTTTTGAGTAAATTTTGTTACTGTATCTTTTAAATTTTCAATAGCAGAAGTATCTGCTTTTAACCATTTATTTATTTTGTCTTTTTTACCAATTCCAATTAATAAAATAGCCATCCAAACATTAGCAATAACAATATCGACAAAAACCATTCCGCCATATTTTGCAGGATTATATTGATAAATTTCTAACATAGCTGTTTGGTTTGCACCACCACCAATCCAACTTCCTGCCAAGGTAGAAAGGCCTCTCCAAACAGCATCAAAACCTGCGCCACCAACAGTTTCTGGAGAAAAAATTGATATTAATAATATAGCAATTGGACCACCAATAATAATACCAACAGTTCCTGTAAAAAACATTATTAATGCTTTTGAACCTAAATTAAAAATTGCTTTTAAATCGATACTTAATGTCATTAATACCAAAGCAGCTGGTAATAAAAATCGACTAGAAACATAATACAAACTCGAGCTATGTTTTACCGTTTCTCCAATGTTATTTGTAGTTTCCCATTCAGGAGCAATAATGCCAAGAGTTGTAAATATTGCTGGGACAAAATATGCCATAAACAATCCTGGAACTATTTTGTAAAATTTATGCCAAAACCCAGATTTTATATTTTCTGTGTAAAAGACAAATCCTAAACTAATCATTAAAACACCAAAAACAATGGCGTCATTTGTAAAAATTGGTTCTATCATTATTTACTTTTTTTAATAAAATTTGTATTAAGAATAACACCTAATTGTAATCTTTTTAGTGTTGCATTTGGTAGTTTTATTTGAAAATATCCTGTTTTTAATTTAATATTTTTATTTAGTTTGTATAGAAAACCTGCTCCTGTCCAATTTTGGGCAAATGTTTCAGGTCTGTTTAAGTTTAGAAATATTTCATTAAAAACATACGCACTAAATTTTTCTGAAAGAGGATAACTAACATTTAAATTATAACGCAACCAATTTTGAAACTGATTTATTATTATATTTTTATGAATAAAACGTTGTTCTAATCTAAAACGATGTTTTGCGGTAAATTTACCCCAAATAGATTTTAAATTTAAGTCTTCATAAAAACGATATTCGTATAAATTTCTAGAAGAAATATCGTATTCTGTATCTGCAGTAGAATAACTTAATCCTAAAGTAAGATTGGTTTTTGGGTTAAAAGCATAATTAACGCCTAATCTATAAATTTCTTGTTGAAACTGGCTAGTAACTTCGTAATATCTAAAATGAGCCATGGTTTTTAACGAATACTTTTCTGATAATTGATGAGAACCATTATACATATACCAAGTTCCTAATTTATTTTCAGGAGAATTTTGAGCTTGCATTTTAAAGCATAAAAAAGTGAAGCAAAAAAAAATGCAAATTTTATTCATAATTTATTAGTTTTTGCTAAAGTATTAAAATTATAGGCACAAAAAAAACGAAGCGGTTAAGCTTCGTTTTTTGGTTTAGTTTGCAGAAAAACTTTTCGTTTTCTTAAAGGGCGAAATTTGAATTGATTCAACATCGCTTTTGTATTTTTTCCAATCTGTGGTAAAGAAATTATTTGTTTTATTTAGCGCATCTTTTAATGCATCTTTAAAATTATTTACCTGTTCAGTTTCTGTTTTGGTTATTTTTCCAAATCGAGAACCTATAAATCTACCAGCAACTCCTAATCTTTGGTTTACTGTAATTTCTGGGCTTCTAGTAATTCCTTGTCTTTTGTCTATTTTTCCTAAATATAGAGCAATTAAATTATCAATTTTTTTCGTAATTTCTTTAGATGATTTTATCTGAGAAGCGTACTTTTTCTTATCTGTTTTAGATAGTTTGCTAGAAATTTCTTTTACCGAATTTTTACTTTCTATCAGTTGTTTTACAACCTCAGCAATTGTTTTGCTATTTGCTTCTAGTTGTTTACTCATTTTATAACGCGTAGATAGATCTGTTTTAGAATAGTTTAATCTAGGGTCAAATTCAACTTTGATATTTTGTTCAGAAACTTGGTTCCCAAAACTCATTTTAAGTTTGTAAGTTCCTGGAGTTACTCTAACTCCGCCTGGTTCTCTATTCGATTTTCTAATTCTTCTAGAAGCTCTTGCAACACCTTTTTCATCTAGGAACCAATACATTTTATGTACTCCGTTCTCTTTTGGAGTTTTTTGTTTTAAAGTTCTTATAAGTCGAGTTCCGTCAAAAATTTCTAGTTTAATAGAATCCCATTTAATGGTGTTTTTATCGGCAGCTTTTTTCTTTACATCCTTATTTTCTTTCTCTTTTTTTGGAGCATTTATATAAAATGAAATTGGAGCACCACGTCTTCTGTTTTCTCCTTGATATAAGGCATCTGCTCCAAATCTACTTCCTGTTGGTTGTAAAAAATTTGCTTGATATGCAATTGGAGGTTCAAACAATTGCAATTTTTTAGCAAAACTTTTGCTATTTGTTGCCAATGCTCTTAAAGGTTTAATATCATCTAAAACCCATGCGGCTCTACCAAAAGTTCCAATAACTAAATCGTGTTCTCTAGGTTGAATTACTAAATCTTTTACAGGAACAGTAGGGAAACCATTGGTCCATTTTGTCCATTTTTCTCCTGCATTTACAGAAATGTATAAACCATCATCAGTTCCTAAGAACAATAAATTTGGATTTTCTATATCTTCAAGAATACTTAACGTATAACTTTTTACATCATTTTCATCAACAATTCGTGTCCAAGTTTTACCGTAGTTTTTAGTTCTATAGGCATAAGGAGTGTAATTAAAACGACGATAATCGTTTGCAATTAATAGCGCTTCTCCTTTGTTTTTATTTGATGCTTTTATTTGGGCAATCCAACTTCCTTCAGGTAATCCTTTTAAATTTTTAGAAACATTGGTCCATGTTGCACCACCGTTTTTAGTTACTTGCACATTTCCGTCATCAGTACCAACCCAAAGCATGTTTTTTTCTATTGGCGAAGGTTCAATAACTAAAATTGTGGTATGATTTTCTGCTCCGGTTGCATCCATACTTAAACCACCACTTTCTGCTTGTTTTTGTTTATTTGGATCGTTGGTTGTTAAATCTGGCGAAATCACATTCCACGTAATCCCTTTATCGGTGCTTTTGTGTAAAAACTGACTTCCAAAATAAACAGTAGAATTATTAAATGGATCTTGACCAATTCCGCTATTCCAATTAAAACGCAATTTTACTTTCGGATCTGGATGTGTTGGTTGAACAGAGTAACTATATCCTGTTTTTCTATCATATCTTACTACTGATCCTTGTTGGCTCATTGCATACCCGTAACGAGAATCGTCTTTGTCAGGTACAACGTCAAATCCATCACCAAAAGCTAACTCTTGCCAATATGAACTGCGAATTCCTTGTGCTTTCCAAACATACGCTGGTCCGCCCCAAGAACCGTTGTCCTGCATTCCACCATATACATTATAAGGAAATTCATTATCAACATTTATATGATAAAATTGTGCTACAGGAATGTTACCTATAAAACGCCACGATTTTCCTTTGTCTTTAGTAATATTTAATCCACCGTCATTTCCATCAATCATAAAGTTTCCATCTTTTGGATGAATCCACCAAGCATGATGATCTGGATGAACTCCATTATCAACACCATAAGCTGGCATTAATTGTTCAAAGTTTTTACCACCATCATTAGATACATTGATGTACGTAAAAACAGAATACAACCTGTTTTCGTTTTGCGGATCAACATATATTTCTGAATAATAAAAAGGACGATTGCCTATTCCTGGCTTGTCATTTATTTTTTTCCATTTAAAACCACCATCAATACTTTTGTAAAGGGCGTTCTTTTTTGCTTCTACCAAAGCATAAATTGTATTTGGATTGCTTCTAGAAATTGCAACACCAATTCTTCCAAGTTCTCCTTTAGGAAACCCTTCTTTTTCTGTAATTTTTTTCCAAGTGTCACCTCCATCATGAGTAATATACATACCGCTTCCTTCTCCTCCAGATTTAAAGAACCAAGGATCTCTTTTGTGTTCCCACATAGCAGCAATTAATTTATTTGGATTAGATGGATCCATTACTAAATCTGCGGCTCCTGTTCTGTTATTGTTGAATAAAATTTGTTTCCACGTTTTTCCTCCATCAACAGTTTTATAAACGCCGCGTTCTGGATGTTCTCCCCAAGGAGAACCAATTGCAGCAGCATACACAATGTCTGGATTTGTTGGGTCAATAACCACACGATGAATATGACGTGTTTTTTCTAAACCCATTGATTTCCAGGTTTTACCTGCGTCTAAAGATTTGTAAATTCCATAACCACCATTTAAACTGTTTCTAGGATTTCCTTCTCCAGTACCAACCCAAATTACACTTGGGTTTGATTGTTGAATTGCAACAGCACCAATAGAGGCTGTTACTTCTTTTTCAAATATAGGTTCCCATTTTATGCCACCAGAAGTAGATTTCCATAAGCCACCAGAAGCAGTTCCAGCATACATAATGTTCGTGTCAGACTCTACAACATCTATGGCTGTAACACGTCCGCTCATTCCGCCAGGACCAATACTTCTTGGTTTCATGTCTTTGACTAAATCCATAGAAAATTCTTGAGAAAATAGTACAGTTGTTGCTAGTAGAAAAAGGATTGAGAGTAATTTTTTCATAAGGTTTTGATTAGTTGTTAAGGCATTAAAGTTACAAATTATTTAAAAGAACTAACTCTTAAAAAAATGTTAACAAAGAAAAAGCGAGGAATTTTATTCCTCGCTTTTCTTTTTTGGTTCTCTTTTAGCTTCTTTTAAATTTTGCATCAGCATCCATTCAATCTGCCCATTGGTAGATCGAAACTCATCTGAAGCCCATTTTTCAATAGCTTTCATCATATCTTCATTTATCCGCAGAGCGAACGCCTTCTTTTTTGCCATGGTTACTTTTTTATAAATGCAACGATAGTTGTAATTAATTTTTTTGATATTGGAAAATCTGCTGTATAATATGATTTCATATTGTCGGTATCTTTTTCAATGTTTTTTAAAACGTGATTCATGTTTTTTATAATCACTAACTCAGATGATGATTTTGCGTTGTGTAATGCTGTTGCATCTTCAACTTTTACTTGTAAATCTTTTGTTCCGTTGATAATTAAAACCGGAATGGTTAGTTTTTTAATCTCTTTTGTAGGATTATAACTTGCCCACGATTTTAAAAAAGGAAGATTTGGTTTTGAAAAAATAGAAATTAAAAACGGATTTACTTCTTTAATATTTCCAGTTTCTTTTAACTCTTTAAAATGTGCCGCAGTTGCTTCTCCTAAAAGCGCATTCTGTGCAGTAATTTGTTTTACCATTGTTTTATCAATAGATTCTCCAGGTCCAGATAAAGAAATGTATTTATTTACATTTTTTGAAGCTAACATAGCAATTAAAGAACCTTGACTATGACCAACTAATATAATTTCTGAAAAACGAGTGTCCTTTTTAAAATGCAAAATTACTTTTTCTACATCAGTTACAAAATCGGTAAAAACAATTCCTTTTAAAAATTTAAAGTTTTTTGGATTCGATGTTCTTTTGTCAAAACTAAAAAAGGCAATATTATTGTTATTGATTTCGTCTCTAATTTGCTTGATGTAATTTGCTTTAACAATTGCTCCTTGATTTCCGTTTCGATCTACATTTCCAGAACCATGAACCCAAATTACTAATGGAGTTTTTGTATTGGTAAACGTTAAAGTTCCTGGTAATTCTATAGAATCATTTTGTATCAGAATTTCTTCTGATGTTATTTTTGATTGCCCGTACGAAAACGAAAAAATCAATAAGAAAAAGTATAAGAATTTAGCTTTCATTTGTGTTTATTTTTTCTTCGTAGGTTTTTAAAACTGAATTTACATCGTTTAATAATTGTGTTCCAATTAAAATTTTCTTTCCGGTTTTGTATTCTAATTGAATTCCGATATCTCCAGAAACATTGTAGGCAACTCCTTTGCTTTTTCGCCAAAAGAAACCACCTTTTAATCCCCAGCCACCATATTCTGAAATGGCGTCGTAAGTTCTAGTTTTGGCAAATTTTAATTCTGACCAATCAATAGTTTTTGGTTTTAAATGAAAAGGAAAAAATTGATAGTGAATTCCTTTTTCGTCAATTCTTGTTTTTAATTTAAAAAAGAATAAAGGAGCAATTACAATAAGCATTAAAGAAGATGTTAAAAGTAATTCGTTAAGCGTCATCGTAGTATCTTCTTTAAAGTATTCTTTAAGCATCAAAGCAATTGGAGTAACTATACTTATTGCTAAAAGGATAATTAACCAACCTTGTGTAAACCGCTGTTCTTCTTTAAATATTCTCATTATCTATTTTTATCTCTTTCAAAAACAATACTAGACCAGTTTTGACCAATATCTTTAACTACCCATCCCTCTCTTGCATGTTGATTTAAAATGACTTCCATTTTTTCTCTCCTGTTTGTTATTCTTAATCGAGGTATTTCTACTTTATATTCTTTCATAATTTTTTATCTTTACATTCTTTCTTTTCTCCAAAATTGATTAATGCTAACGCAGCATCAATTGCGATTGCTAATTTTCTTTTAGCTCATTATTATTTATTTGCTAAAATTAAAACACCAAGGCTAATTGCAGCAATACTAATTGCAAAAATAACGAGTAGTGTTTTTTTGTTTTTAATTTGAAATCCTAACATAGACTTTCTTTTATTTATAAATTGAAATGATTAGTACTTGTAAGAAACTTATAATTAGAGCGAATAATTTTAATACAACTTGTATCATTTTATTGATTTAAAGTTCCGGTATTTAACACAGGAGAAGCATCTTTATCTCCACATAAAATAACCATTAAGTTACTTACCATTGCCGCTTTACGTTCATCATCTAAATCTACAATTTGTTTTTTTCCTAATTCTTCTAAAGCCATTTCTACCATACTTACTGCTCCTTCAACAATTTTATGACGCGCAGCAACAATTGCTGTAGCTTGTTGTCTTTTTAACATAGCATTTGCAATTTCTTGTGCGTACGCTAAATAACCAATTCTTGCTTCTAACACTTCAATACCTGCAATAGATAAACGTTCTTCTATTTCTTTTTCTAAAGCTTCACTTACTTCATTTACACTAGAGCGTAATGTAATATCTTCTTTTGTGCCTTCATCTGCAAAATTGTCGTATGGATACATACTTGCTAATTTTCTAACAGCAGCATCTGTTTGTACTCTTACAAAGTTTTCATAATTATCAACATCAAAAGCAGCTTTATGAGTATCTGTTACTCGCCAAACTAAAATAGTGCTTATCATAATCGGATTTCCTAGTTTGTCGTTTACTTTTAAACGCTCGCTGTCAAAATTACTTGCTCTTAAAGAAATGGTTCTTTTTTTGTACAACGGATTTGCCCAATACAAACCATTAGTTTTTACGGTGCCTATATATTTACCAAAAAGTAAAATGACTTTTGATGAATTTGGATTGACTAAAATAAATCCAAATGCACAAATGAAACCAACTACAGTTACTAAAATCCAAGCTGGATTTTCATATTTTATTGCAGTTACAATTCCTCCAATAAATAAGACTAATACTAATACGAACATTACATATCCGTTTGCGGGTTTTATACTTTTTTCGTTACTCATAATATGTTTGTTTTATAATGATATTGAAATGATATCACAAAGATATATGTTTTTTATTTATATTTCCAAATTTATCAAGTATTATTTTTATAAATTAGCCAAACGAAATTTATAAAACATAAAAATGAAAACGAACTTCTTATTTATATTGGCATTTGTATGTATTAGCAATTTTTCTTTTGCCGCAAATGGCGAAACAGAAATAGATTGGGGAAATACTGGTCATAGAGCAATTGGAGAAATTGCAACAAAGCATTTATCAAAAAGAGTGCAGCGAAAAATTAAAGAATTGTTAAACGGACAAAGTTTAGCAATGATATCAACTTTTGCAGATGATATAAAGTCAGACAAAAAGTACAGAGATTTTTATACATGGCATTATGTAAATTTAAATGATGATGACACGTATCAAACATCAACTAAAAACCCTAAAGGAGATTTAGTAACTGGAATAGAAAAATGCAAACAAGTTCTGTTAGATAAAAATGCTTCTAAAGCTGATAAATCTTTTTACTTAAAAATGTTAGTGCATTTAATTGGTGATTTACATCAGCCAATGCATGTTGGTAGAGTTAGTGATAGAGGAGGAAACGATTTTCAAGTAAATTGGTTTAATAGAGGAACAAATATGCATAGAGTTTGGGACAGTCAAATGATTGATAGTTTTAATATGACCTATACAGAATTGGCTTCTAATACATCTGTATTAAGTAAAGCTCAAATAAAAGAATTGCAAAAAGGTTCAGTTGTAGATTGGACAAATGAAACAAAAGGACTGGCTCAAATGGTGTATCATTCTGCAGAATCAGGCGAAAAATTAAGTTATCGTTATATGTACGATCATTTTAAAACAGTAAGAAGTCAATTACAAAAAGGCGGAATTAGGTTGGCAAAAGTGTTAACCGATATTTTTGGATAAAAAGAAATTGATAAAAATAAAAAGCGAGCTAATTTTAAATGTTAGCTCGCTTTTTTTTTATGCTTCTGATTTTGAATCTTTTGTAGTGTTTGTCTTTTTTATCATAGAAACTAAAATACCAACCAATACACCAAAAGAAAAACTTCCTAAAATGATTAGAATCCGAGAAACAGAAATTTTCCAAAAAAGAAAATCTACATCCGTAATTTCTGAGTTTTGTAAAGAGAAAATAACAATAATCAATACAAAAAAAAGTGAAACAATCGTTTTGGTTTTCATAATTTTGAGTTTTAGTTATTTAAAGATACTTAAATTATTCGGTAACTTTTAATCTTGCTTGCGCTGTAATTCCGATTTCAGAATAGGTGTTGTTTAGGTATTTTAAATATCCTGTTATGGCAATCATCGCCGCATTGTCTGTGGTGTATTCAAATTTAGGAATATAAGTTGTCCATCCAAAATGTTTTTCTGCCAAGTGTAATCGTTTTCTAATTTCAGAATTTGCAGAAACGCCACCAGCAATTGCAATATGTTTGATGCCAGTTTGTTTTACAGCATTTTTTAATTTATCCATTAAAATTTCAACAATTGTATATTGTATAGATGCGCAAATATCTACCAAGTTTTCTTTGATAAAGTTTGGGTTTTCTTTTACTTGTTTCTGAATAAAATATAAAATAGCAGTTTTTAATCCACTAAAGCTAAAATTTAAATCACCTACTTTTGGTTTTGTAAATTTAAAAGCTTTTGGGTTTCCTTTTTTTGCATATTTGTCAATTAATGGTCCGCCAGGATATGGCAATCCTAAAATTTTTGCAGATTTATCAAAAGCCTCTCCAACTGCATCATCAATCGTTTCGCCTAAAATTTCCATTTCAAAATGATTGGTCACTTTTACAATTTGTGTATGTCCACCACTAATTGTTAAACAGATAAAAGGAAAAGGCGGAATTTTAGCAGTTGATTCTTCAATAAAATGTGCTAAAATATGTGCTTGCATATGGTTTACATCAATCAAGGGAATTTCTAAACCCAATGATAACGATTTTGCAAACGAAGTACCAACTAACAAAGAACCCATTAATCCTGGGCCACGCGTAAATGCAATTGCACTTAATTGTTTTTTATCAATATTTGCTTGTTTTAAAGCTTGTTGCACAACAGGAACAATATTTTGTTGATGTGCTCTAGAAGCAAGTTCTGGAACAACGCCACCGTATTTAGCGTGTATTTCTTGATTTGCCACAACATTACTCAATACTTTTCCGTTGTAAATTACAGAAGCACTAGTATCGTCACACGATGACTCTATCCCTAAAATATAAATTGATTTTTTGTTCAAAAAATGAAAAAATTTAAATTGTGTTGCAAAAATATTGATTCAAATTCAAAAGTTATCAAAATTTCAACTTTCTTTGTAAAAAATGGCAATATTTTTGATTAGAATCTACGAATTATTCCACTTTTAGATAAAAATTTGATTATTAAAAACAAGATTAAAATATTTGTAAGATTTTTAGGCTATGTGCTGCTATTCTTTTTTTTGATAAGTATTATTTTTTCAATCCCGGGAGTACAAACTAGATTAGCCAGATCTTTAACTAAAAATTTAAAGAAATCTTACAACACAAATATTGTAATTAAAAGAGTTGACTTGTCTTTTTTAGGATCGGTGAGATTAAAAGGGGTTGAGATTAGAGATCATCATAACGACACATTAATTTTTGTAAAAAAGCTAAGCACTTCTTTATTAAATGCAAAAAAAGTAATTGATAATAAAGTTAATTTAGGAAGTGTTTCTTTAGATGGAGTCGATTTTTACTTAAAAACATATAAAGGAGAAACAAATGATAATCTGTCAATTTTTGTTGAGAGTTTTGAAGACAGTTCACCAACAGATTCTTTAGTATCACCATTTTTACTGAGTAGCTCTAACGTGTATTTAAACAACTTAAATTTTAAGCTGATAGATGCAAACAAGAAAGATAGTTTACCATTTTTTGTTGAAAATGCCGGAGGTAGTTTAAGTGATTTTAAAATTCTTGGACCAGATGTTTCAGCTAAAATTAGAGGGTTGTATTTTGTTGAAAAAAATGGATTACAAATTACCAATTTAACAACAGATTTTACTTTTACAAAAACAAATATGCTGTTTAATAAAACAGTATTAGAAACAAAAACTTCTAAAATATATGCAGATATTTCTTTTTCATATAAAAGAGAAGAATTAAAATTTTTTAATGATAAGGTAAATATTAATGCAATATTTTCTAATAGCAGAGTTTCTTTAGAAGATTTGAGTAATTTTTATGGTGAGTTTGGAATAGATGATGTCTTAAACTTAAATGGAAATTTAGTTGGGACATTAAATAATTTTAAAGTTAAACAATTAGATATTAATTCTGACCAAGGAGTTATTATCAACGGAGATTTAAAATTTGTGAATGCAGTAAATTCTGAAAATGGATTTTCTTTTGATGGAGATTTGCAAAAAGTAACTGCAAATTATAAAGAGTTAAAAAGTATTTTACCAAACTTACTGGGTAAAACATTGCCAACCGAACTTAAAAGATTGGGAGATTTTACTTTAAAAGGTACAACGTTTATTGATAAAAATAAGTTAGATCTAAATGTTGTTATTTTTTCTAAAATAGGAACCACAAAAGCAGATTTAAAACTTACAAATATTGCCAATATAGATGAGGCAAACTACAAAGGAAATATAGAATTAATCAATTTTAATATTGGTACATTTTTTAATGAACCTCTTTTTGGAAAAATTACTTTAAACGGTGCTGTTAATGGAACAGGGTTTAGAATAGATAATGTTAATACAGGAATTATTGGTGTTATTAAAAACCTAAATTTTAATCAATATACTTATGAAAATTTAAATGTAAACGGACTTTTTCAAAACAAACTATTTAATGGAAACTTAAATATAAACGATGAGTTTTTAAAAATGAGGTTTAACGGTTTGGCCGATTTCTCATCAAAAGTAAATAAGTTTGATTTTACTGCAAATATTATAGATGCAGATTTGGTAAAAACCAACTTGTTTACAAGAGATAGCGTCTCTAAATTAAAAGGTGAATTACAATTTGATATTGTTGGTAATACTTTTGATGATATTTTAGGAATTACAACCTTTAATAACGTAGAATATACAAGCCCAAAACAAACCTATAATTTTAAAAAATTTGTAATAACATCTTCTGTTAAAGACAATATTAAAACCATAGATATTAATAAAAATTCTGACGCAAATGATATTGCACAAGGTTGGTTAAAAGGTAACTTTAGGTTTAGTGAGTTATTGCCAATTACACAAAATGCCCTTGGTAGTATTTACACAAATTATAACCCGTATAAAGTAGAACCAAATCAATTTATAGAATTCGATTTTAATATCTATAATCAAATTATAGATGTTTTTTTTCCAAAAATATTTATTGATAAAAACACCACATTAAGAGGCAAAATAAATGCAAATACAAATGCGTTAAAGCTAACATTTAATTCCCCCAAAATATTAGTTTATGGAGGCGAGTTAGATTCGGTTTATTTAAGAATGGATTCTAAAAGTAATTTATATAATACACACTTAACGGCAACTAAAGTAGTAACCGATTACTTTAAAGCATCAAAATTTAATTTATTAAATATTACTAAAAATGATACATTATTTTTTAAATCAGAATTTAAAGGAGCAACCACAATAAATGAAACCTTTAATATGGATTTCTTTTACACCTTTAATAAAGAAAAAAAAGCGGTATTAGGAATTCAAAAATCTAGTTTTGATTTTGAGAATAATATTTGGAAAATTAATCCACAAGACAATAAAGACAATAAAGTAGTATTTGATTTAAAGAAAAACGAATTTAATTTTAGTCCTTTTTATTTAAGATCAAATAACCAAGAAATCACTTTTCAAGGAATTGTAAAAGACTCAACTCAAAAAAATTTAAAAATAGATTTTAGGAAGGTAAAACTATCTAGTTTGCTTCCAGAAATAGATAGTTTGTCTTTAAGCGGAATCTTAAATGGTCAATTAGATTTTATACAAAAAGATGGTCAATATAGCCCAAAAGGAAACTTATCGGTTTCTAATTTTAAAATCAATTCTTTTACACAAGGAGATTTAGATTTAAATATAGTTGGAGATAATTCGTATGAAAAATATAAAGTAGATTTAACCTTAAAAAACGCAAATCGTAAAAGTATTTTTGCAAACGGATTTATAGATTTTACAAATCAACGACCAATTGTAGATTTAAAAGTAAAACTTGATAAATTTCAGTTAAAAGCATTTAGTCCTTTAGGGCAAGATGTGTTGTCTAAATTAAGAGGAGAAGCATCAGGGAATTTCAATGTTTTAGGCTTTTTAAGAAACCCAGTAATGAAAGGAGAATTAGAATTAAAAGATGCTGGTTTATTATTTCCATACTTAAATGTTGATTATGATTTTGAAGGAATTACAAAAATTAAGCTAGAAGATCAATCTTTTATTTTTGAGAAACTTAATTTATTAGATACTAAATATAAAACTAGAGGAGATTTTAGTGGAAGTATAGAACACAAAGATTTTAAGTATTGGAAAATGGATTTAAATATTTTAACCAATAATTTAGTTGTCTTAGACACCAAAGAAACAGAAGAATCTTTGTATTACGGAACCGCTTTTATTAAGGGAAATGCGAAAATTTCGGGCTATACAGATAACTTATTTATAGATGTAAATGCAACCACAAACCCAAATACAAAATTTGTAATTCCGTTAAATGATATTAAAATGGTAGATAATTACAGATTAATTCAATTTAAAAGTAGCAAAATTGAGAATACAATCAAGGAAAGACAAGATTTTGAACTAAATGCATTAAAAGGGTTAACACTAGACATTAACTTAGAAGTAACAAAAGATGCAATTGCAGAAATAGTAATAGATAAGTCTAACGGTAGTTTGTTAAATGGTAGAGGAAATGGAAATTTAAAAATAGAAATTGATACCAGAGGAAAATTTAAAATGGATGGAAATTTTGTGGTTGATGAAGGAAAATATGAATTTAAATACGGTGGTTTAGTTAACAAAACATTTAATGTTAATAAAGGAGGAACAATTTCGTGGAATGGAAATCCGTCTGATGCAGATTTAAATATTACAGCAGTTTATACAACAAAAGCAAACCCGTCAATGTTGTTAGAAAACTTTAATTCTAATAGAAAAATTCCTGTAAATTTAATTACAAAAATTAGTGGAGGACTGTTAACCTCTAATCAAGAATTTGATATTGAAATTCCGAATGTAAATAACACAATAGCTTCTGAATTAGAATTCAAATTAAATGACAATAATCTAGATGAAAAAACAAAACAGTTTTTATCTTTGTTAGTATTAAATTCTTTTTATAACCCAGATAAGTCTAATTTTAATAGCTCAAATGCTATTATAGGAACAACATCTAATGCTATATCTAGTTTAGTTTCAGATTTAATTAGTAGTGAAGATGGTAAAGTACATTTTAATGTTGATTATGAAATTACCGATAAAACAGATGTAAATAATGTTGTAAATAACGATTTAGTAAATTTTGCAGTAGGTACACAAATTTCTGACAGAGTTGTTGTAAATGGAAAAGTTGGTGTGCCAGTTGGCTCAAAAACACAATCTAGTGTTGTTGGAGAAGTAAAAGTAGAAATCCTTTTAAATGAAAAAGGCAATTTTAGAAGCGTAATTTTTAATCGTCAAAACGAAATTCAATATTCAACAGAAGAAGTAGGTTATACACAAGGAATTGGATTAACATATCAAGTAGATTTTAATAACTTAAAAGAGTTGCTTCAAAAAATAGGATTAAAAAAGAAGGATAATAATATAAAAAAAGACTCCGTTATAATAGCAAAAACAAATCGTTTTACGAAGTTTAAATCAACTAAAAACAAAAATTAAATATGAAAGACTTTACACTAGTAATTTTAGCAGCAGGAATGGGAAGTAGATATGGAGGAACAAAACAACTTGATGCCATTACAGATAACGGAGAAACAATTATGGATTTTTCTTTATTTGATGCTATAAAAGCTGGATTTACTAAAATTGTATTTATTGTACGCAAAGATATTTTAGAAGAAGTAAAAAATGATTTTGGTGCTAAATTAAGGGGTAAAGTTGAAGTTGAATACGCAATTCAAGAAACGTCTAAAGTGCCAGAAAAATATAAAAATAATCAACGTGTAAAACCTTGGGGAACAGCACACGCACTTTTGGTTGCTAAAGATCTTATTAAAGATAATTTTTGTGTAATTAATGCAGATGATTTTTATGGATATGACGCGTTTCAAACCATTATTTCATTTTTAAAAAATACAGATATATCTTCTACAAATTACACAATGGTTGGATATCCAATTTACAATACATTATCTGAAAACGGAAGTGTTTCTAGAGGAGAAACTTTTGTAGATAAAAACAGCAACTTACAGCAAATAAAAGAAAGAACAGCAATTACTAAAAGAGGAGAAGATATTGTTTTTAAAAATGAAGAGAATAATGAAGAAATTATGTCTAAAGATACAATTGTATCTATGAATTTCTTTGGTTTTACACCCGCTTTTTTAAACTATTTAGACAGTGAGTTTGAAACCTTTTTAGAGATGAACTCTCAAGAATTAAAAGCAGAATTCTTTTTGCCACTAGTTGTAGATAATTTAATAAAAGCAAATGAAGCTCAAATGAAAGTGTTAAGTACTAATGCAAAATGGATGGGCGTTACATATAGAGAAGATAAAAAAGTTGTAGTAAATAAAGTAAAAGCACTAATACAACAATCAGTTTATCCACCAAAACTTTGGTAATGGAAAACGTGTTGAAAAACATTATTAATAAGTTTGAAATTCAATCTGAACTTGAATCTTTTAAAGAACTAAACTCTGGACATATTAATGATACTTTTTTAGTTAAAACAACACAAAAACCCTATTACATTTTACAGAAAATAAACAATACTGTTTTTCCGAATTCAAAAGCGATAATAGAAAATAAAACCTGTGTTAGTCAGCATTTACAAGATAAATTAAAGCATTTACCAATAGAAAAAATTCAAAGAAAAGTACTGTGTTTTGTGAAAGCAAAAGACAGTACTTTTTTTTATGAAGATAAAGAAGGTAATTTTTGGAATGTATCAATTTTTATAGAAGATTCGATTACCTATTTAAAAACAGAAAATGCTCAAATTGCTTTTGAAGCAGGTAAAATAACTGGTAATTTTTTAGAATTGACTAAAGATATTGATATTTCAAAAATCACTACTATTTTAAAAGACTTTCATTCTGTAACTGCACGATATCAGCAGTTTAAAAGGGCTCTTGATGACACTTCAATTCTAGAAAATAAATTATCAAAAGAATGTGTTGATTTTATTGAATCACATATTGAAGAAATGTTAGCCATTGATATTGCAATAGATCAAAATAAATTGCCATTAAGATTAACTCATAACGATACTAAAATTTCTAATATTTTATTTTCTAAAGAGAACAAAGCGTTATGTTTAATTGACACAGATACTGTAATGCAGGGTGTATTGCATTTTGATTTTGGTGATGCAATTAGAGCCCTTTGCAATACTGCTGATGAAGATGAGGTTGATACAAATAAAATTGAATTTAATTTTAATTTTTTTAAAAGCTATACACAGGGTTTTTTTACTGAATTTAAAAGTATCTCAGAACAAGAAATCAACTTAATGCCAGTTAGTATAAAAATAGTTCCTTTTATTATGGGATTGCGTTTTTTTACTGATTATTTAAACAACAATAACTACTTTAAAACTAAGTATCAGAATCATAATTTAGACAGAGCAATCAATCAATTTACATTTGTAAAAAAAATAACGAAGCAATCTCAGCAAATAGAAACCTTTTTGAAAACAATTAAGTAACGCTCATACTTGTATTATTCTAGAAGAAATTGGTTTTTATTCCTTAACTTTGTAAGTTACAATTATGAAAAAAATCAATAAAATCGCGGTAATGACTTCTGGTGGTGATGCACCAGGAATGAACGCTGCATTAAGGTCTGTAGTTAGAACTTGTGCCTTCTATAATAAAGAATGTATTGGTGTTTATAGAGGTTACCAAGGATTAATTGAAGGAGATTTTATTCCGTTAACAGCTAGAAGTGTAAATCACATTATTAATAAAGGCGGAACGATTTTAAAAACTGCTAGATCAGCAGGTTTTATGACAAAAGAGGGTCGTGAAAAAGCTTTTTTACACTTACATAAAAACGAAATTGATGCATTAATTGTAATTGGAGGAGATGGTTCTTTTACAGGTGGAGTTGTTTTTAATAAAGAATATAATTTTCCTATAATTGGAATCCCTGGAACTATTGATAATGATATTTTTGGAACATCCCATACAATTGGATATGATACAGCATTAAATACTGCAGTAGAAGCAATTGACAAAATTAGAGACACCGCATCTTCACACAATAGATTGTTTTTTGTTGAGGTTATGGGAAGAGATGCAGGTTTTATTGCGTTGAATGCAGGTGTTGGAGCAGGAGCTGAAGAAATACTAATTCCTGAAGAAAATTTAGGATTAGATAGATTACTAGAATCTTTAAAGAAAAGTAAAAAAGCAGGAAAATCTTCAAGTATTGTTGTAGTTTCAGAAGGAGATAAATCTGGTAAAAATGTGTATGAGTTAGCTAAATATGTTGAAGAAAATCTACCAGAATATGAAGTGAGAGTTTCTGTATTAGGTCACATGCAAAGAGGTGGTTCGCCGAGTTGTTTTGATAGAGTATTAGCAAGCAAATTAGGAGTTGGGGCAGTAGAATTGTTACTAAAAGGAAAAACGAATTTAATGGTTGGTTTGGTAAATAACAAGGTAAAAGCAACCAGCTTAGAAAAAGCAATAAAAGGTCAGCATACAATAGATAATGAATTATTAAGAGTATCTGATATAATGTCGATTTAAAAAATAAAAAGTGAATGATTAAAATTGGAATTAACGGGTTTGGGAGAATAGGAAGATTGGCATTTAGAAAAGCAGTTGAGAGAGAAAATATACAAGTTGTAGCTATTAATGATTTATTAGATGTAGATTATTTAGCTTATATGTTAAAATACGATTCTGTTCATGGAAAATTTAATGGAGAAGTAGATGTTAAAGATGGCGCGCTAATTGTTAACGGAAATGAAATCAGAATTACAGCAGAAAGAAATCCAGAAGATTTAAAATGGAACGAAGTAGAAGCTGAATATGTGATGGAATGTACAGGTTTTTTTACAGCAAAAGAAAAAGCGAATTTACATATTATTGGAGGTGCAAAAAAAGTAGTTATTTCTGCTCCGTCACCAGATGCACCAATGTTTGTAATGGGGGTTAATCATCATAAATTAACTGCAGATGACACTATATTTTCGAATGCATCTTGTACTACAAATTGTTTGGCACCAGTTGTAAAAGTGTTGCACGATAATTTTGGAGTTGTTGAAGGTTTAATGACAACGATTCATTCTACTACAGCAACACAAAAAACAGTTGATGGACCATCATTAAAAGATTGGCGTGGAGGAAGAGCAGCTTTGCATAATATCATTCCGTCTTCAACAGGAGCTGCAAAAGCAGTTGGAAAAGTGATTCCGGAAATGAATGGAAAGCTAACAGGAATGGCTTTTAGAGTGCCAACAATGGATGTTTCTGTTGTAGATCTAACTGTAAAACTAGAGAAATCTACTTCTTATGAAGAAATTAAACAAGCAATGAAATCTGCTTCAGAAAATGAGATGAAAGGAATTTTAGGATATACTGAAGAACTGCTTGTTTCTCAAGATTTTGTTGGAGATACAAGAACTTCTATTTTTGATGCCAATGCTGGAATTGCATTGAACGATAATTTTGTAAAAGTAGTTTCTTGGTACGACAATGAAATAGGATACTCAACAAAAATTGTTGATTTGTTAGAGTATGCTGCATCTTTAAATTTAAAAAAAATATAAAACAAAAATTCGTTTTGAATTTTCAAAACGGATTTTTTATAGTTTAATAATTTTATTTAACCGCAATAGCACTAATTTCTACATTTACATATTTAGGTAAATTAGCAACTTCAACAGTTTCTCTTGCTGGTGCAGTTGCTTCATTAAAATAAGTTCCATAAACAACATTGATTGCTTCAAAATTATTCATATCAGAAATAAAAATAGACGTTTTAACAATGTTTTCAAAAGTCATATCTGCCGCTTCTAAAACCGCTTTTAGATTTTCCATTACAAGTGTAGTTTCTGTTGTAATATCATCTAAAACCAATTCGCCATTTACAGGATTTATAGCAATTTGCCCAGAAGTATATAACGTGTTTCCTACCAATGTTGCTTGGTTATAGGGACCAATTGGCGCTGGCGCTTTTGTTGTTGTAATGATTGTTTTCATGTTTTTGTTTTTTTAAGGTTCAAAGTTACAGAGTTCCAAAGTGTCACAGACTCAGAGGTTAAATTTTTTTTTTTTGAGAAAAAAGTTTAATTTTATTGTTGTGATTTGAATTTTAACTTTTCCTAATTCTTAATTCCTAAAACAACAATCTGTCTGGTAAATTTCGTTTATCCCATTTTAAATCGCTTAGCATACTAGAGTTTACGCCAATTCTAAAGTAATACGATTTGTTGGTTCCAAACGGAGACCAATCAAAATTAAAACTCCAACTATCTAAATCTCTTGTAAAGCCTAAACGAGTATAACTAAATCCTTTGCTTTTAAAATCGTAACCAGAACTATATCTAACTTTCCATTTTGGCGATAATTCTAAATCGCCATTAAACATTAAAGAATTAGAACCAATTTCGCTATTTATAATACCATAATTTGAATAGCTTATGGTGTAAGCGATATTGATATTCCAAGGAATAGTTGCATTATACAGCTTGGTTTCTTTTACGTCATTATTGCTTTTATCTTTTGTGTTTTTAGAAGAACCTCCAAACTGATTTTGATTTGTATTGTTTGTTGTTTTTTTTTCCTGTTTTTCAAAATCTTTGCTAGAAAAATTAACATTAGCAGAGAGGTTTGCATTGGTTAATCTAAAAATTTTATTATTTATTTTATTAATTCTATTTCCATTTCCATCAATTTGATAAGGATCTAAAGTAGCCCCAAAATTAATAGAAAGTTTGTCTTTAAAAAACCGAGTTCCTGCATTTATAGAAACAGGACTCCACTTTAAACTATCGGCAGCAATATTATAACTGGTGCTAAAGTTTAAATTATTTAACAAGGTTATTTTTTTGTCTTCGGTGTCTAAAGAATCTTTGGATGCAATTTTCGCTTCTAAAACATTGCTAATAGAAATTCCGATTGAGTTTGATAAACCAGATCCAGGGCTTCCGTAAATTCCATTTTCAAATGGTGAATACGTTAAAATATCTGTAGGATCAATGCTTTGTTGTACTTGCTGATTGTATTTGTTGGCAAAATCTGGTCTGTATCCATAAGTTATTGAAGGTCTAATTGTATGTCTAATAGATTTTAATCTTCCATTAAAATTAAAAACGCCATAAATGTTTGTTGCTAAAGAAATACCAGCATTATATTCTCTAAAACTTTTAAATCCTCTAATGGTATCTTTAATTGCCGTTCCGGTTGTTGCATCATAGTATCTGTTGATATAATCCCAATTCCAAACCTCTTTATAAGTTGCATTTGGTGATAAGGTAAAATATTTTAATACCTTCATATTTGTATTTGCAGACGCAGTATGTTGTACTCCAGCTTTTGCAGTTTTAAACATTTCTGGTTTAAAAAACTGAGAATCAGTTGTGTTTATTCTATAATCTCCTTTCATGCTATAATTTAATCCAACTTTTTGCAACGCATTTTTCTTAATTCCTTCTTTGCCAGCAAACGGATAAATTCTATCCATGTTTACTTGTAAAGAGGGTAAGGTCATAGAAATTGCTTTTGTATTGGTGTTCTGAGAATGACTTGCAACTGCGTTTAAGTTAAAAGGTGTACCTATAATTTTTTTATAATAAGAGATAGAAGAACTTAATGTATTTGTTAAGAAATCCGAACTATTTACTTCATTTAACGATTGTCTAAAATATTTGCTACTTCCTAAATTTACCGATGCTGAAAAACGTGCATTTGGATTTGATTTTGAATCTTGAGTATGAGACCATTGGATGTTGAAATTAGACGATTTACTATAATCATCAAAACCTTTTACACTTCTTATTAAATTTTCGTAGCGTAAACTAAAACTTCCATTGTATTTATAACGAACAATATAGTTAGATTCTGAGCGCAAACCCCAACTTCCATTGGTGTAAACATCTCCCATTAAAGAAATGTCTAAATAATCATTTAATGCTAAATAATACCCTCCATTTTGTAAAAAATAACCTTGATTACTCGCTTCTCCCCAAGTTGGAATTATAAAACCAGAAGCTCTTTTATCTGTCATTGGAAAATAGGCAAACGGAATTGCAATTGGCGTAGGAACATCTGCAATTACTAAATTACTAAGACCAACAATAATTTTTTTACCTGGAACTAATTTTGCTTTTCTAGTTTTTATGTAATAATCTGGATGTATTTTATCTGAAGTAGTAAATTTTAAATTTTGTAAAAATATTGTAGAGTCATTTACTCTTTTGGTTTTTTTAGCGTAGGTAATCATTCCAGATTGATTACTTTTTATACTATAAATGATTGCTCGTTTTGTTTTAAAATTATATAAAATAGAATCTTGCTCAGACTCTTGAGAATCTTGTTTAAAAACAGGTCTTTGGGTGTAACCTAAACTATCTTTTATTCCTTTAGCAAAAAGGGTGTTGTTTTTATTATCAATTAATATATAACCAGCTTTTAAATCAATATCTTCATAGGTAACATGAGCTTGATTGTATAATTCTATTTGTTTCTTTTTCGCATTTTGTAGAATATAATCTAAAGCATTATGTGTTATTTTTGATTCTATAGAACTTTTAGGTGTGGCAATTGTGTCTATTTTAATGGTGTCTAATTTTTTCTTTAGTAAAATACTATCCTTTTTTAAGGAAGATTTTTTATCTTTAAGAAGTGGAATTGGTTTGGTTTTTAGTTTTATATCTTGAGCAAAACCAATTTGTAAGCAAAAAAGGCTCAGGAAGCTAAACAAAAGTATGTGTTGTATGTTTGATTGCAATGCTTTTAATGCTATTTTTGTGATCAATGTAAAAATAGACTTCAATTATTGAAGTGCCAAATTTGAAAAGCCAAAATTAAGTAAAAATATTGATGCCAATAGTAGAACACTTTAAATATAATCATAAAACAAAACTTTTTACACTTTTTGTGTGTGGCTTGTTTTTTTTAAGCGCAGCACAATTTAGTTTTGCACAAAATAAAACATATACAATTGTTTTAGACGCTGGTCATGGAGGTAATGACCCTGGTAATATAGGTAATGGTTATCGAGAAAAAAACATTGCCTTAAAAATAGCTTTAGAAGTTGGTAGGTTAATTGAGAAAGAAAAAGATATTAACGTTGTTTTTACACGTGAAAAAGATGTTTTTGTAGAATTATGGAAACGTGGAAGTATTGCAAATAGCGTTAAAGCAGATTTATTTGTGTCTATACATTGCGATTCTCATACTTCAAATGCTTTTGGTGCTGGTACTTTTGTTTTAGGGGCAAGAGGAAATCGAAAAAATTTAGAAATTGCAAAAAGAGAAAATAGTGTAATTCTATTGGAAAAAGATTACAAACAAAAATATGTGTACGACCCAAACTCTCCAGAGTCTGTCATTGGATTATCATTATTACAAGAAGAAAACTTAGATCAAAGTTTGCAATTGGCAAGTCTTATTCAAAACAACCTTGTAAAAAAATTAAAACGTTTTAATAGGCAGGTAAAAATGGATAACTTTCAGGTGTTAAGAGAAACCATTATGCCAAGTGTTTTAATAGAGTTAGGCTTTTTAACCAATAAAAAAGAAGGGCGTTTTTTAAATTCTAAAAGCGGGCAACAAGCAATGGCAAAAAACATTGCAAATTCTATTATTTCTTTTGTAAATCAATTAAAAATTAACACTGTAGATACTATTACTATTGATGATAAACCACCGGTAATTAAAATAATAAAGGTAGATAAAAAAGATAGCATAGAATATAAAATTCAAATTGCCTCTAGTCGAAAAAAGATAGTAACAAAATCATACAATTTTAAAGGATTAAAAAAGGTTGAAAGTGTAAAAGTTGGAAGATTTTATAAATATTATTACGGTAAAACAGCCAACTATCAAAATATAAAATCTTTACTTAAAAGAGTAAAAAAGAAAGGATATAGATCTGCTTTTATTGCCGCTTTTAAGAACGGAGAAAAAATTTCAGTAAAACAAGCATTAAAAACAAAGTGATTTACTTCTTATCTCCAAAAAATTATTAGTAATATTGTTATTAAAATAAGTATATATGTCAAGAGAACTAAAAACAGGACTTATTGCAGTTGTAGTGATTGCTCTTTTTATTTGGGGTTTTAATTTTTTAAAAGGCGAAAATATTTTTGCTAAAAATCAACGTCATTTCTATGTAGAATATAACAATATACAAGGGTTAAAAAAATCTAGTCCTGTAACTATAAACGGTTTGCAAGTAGGAAGTGTTGTTGATATAAATTTTAATTCAAACCCTAATAAAAAAGGAAGACTGGTTGTAGAAGTGTTAGTTGAGAATGATTTTCAATTTTCAAAAAACAGCATTGCTAAAATTTATAATGCAAGTTTATTGGGCGGGCAATCGTTGGCTATAATTCCTTCTTATGAAGGCGATGCTGCTATTGATGGAGATTATTTAAAAGGAGAAGTAGAGTCAGATATTTTTTCTACAGTTGGAGAAAAATTAAATCCGCTTCAAGCAAAATTAGAAAACGTAATTGTTAGTGCAGATTCCTTATTATTAGGATTAAATCAAACATTAGACGTTAAAGCTAGAAAAAGTTTAAACAGAAGTATTTTAGGATTAGAATATACAATTACAGATATAGGAAAAACATTGGGTTCTGTTAATCAATTATTAGATTCTAGTAAAGTAGGAATCAAAAATACATTTGATAATACTAGAATAATTACAGAAAATTTTATGAAATTGTCTGACACTTTGGTAAATGCAAACATTGGTTTAACTATTAGAAATGCTCAAAAATCTTTAGATTACATAAATAATTTAATGGCTGGAATTGAAAAAGGAGAAGGTTCTTTTGGTAAATTTGTAAAAGATGAGACCATGTATAATAATTTAACTAATATGTCTAAAGAATTAGAAGAGTTGATAAGAGAGGTTAAATTAAATCCAAAACGTTTTGTACATTTTTCTTTATTTGGAAAGAGAGCCATACCCTACAATGCTGATAAAAATAAAAAGAACGAGACGAGTAATTAGACGAGTTGAGTAAAAAATTATTATCGTTTTATAAAAATCTTTTAAAAGTTAAAAGAACAAATTAAATGATTTGAATTATTTAACTCTCAATAAAAATAAAAGCACTAATTAAATAGATATGCAATACGTACCAAACATTATTTTTGCAATTATACTAATAGCCGGAATCGGTTTTTTTGTAAAGAATATCCGCAAACTAATTCGCAATATCAATTTAGGTAAAGATGTAGATAGGTCAGATAATAAATCTGCACGATGGAAAAACATGGCAAAAATTGCGTTAGGGCAATACAAAATGGTTCGTCGTCCAGTTTCTGGAATTTTACACGTTGCAGTTTATTTGGGATTTATCATCATTAATATAGAAGTTTTAGAAATTATTATTGATGGATTGTTTGGAACACACAGAGTTTTTCAGCCACTTTTAGGTGATGCTTTTTATGGTTTTTTAATCGGAACTTTTGAAATATTGGCAGCACTTGTTTTTCTTGCAGTGACAATCTTTTGGATTCGTAGAAACGTTATCAGAATTAAGCGTTTTTGGAATAAAGAAATGATTGGTTGGCCAAAGAATGATGGTAATATTATTCTGTATTTCGAAATGGTTTTAATGACTTTGTTTATTGTGATGAATGCTTCGGATATTACTTTTCAAGAAGCAGGAATTGGAAACCCAATCAGTCAATTTGTGTATCTATTATTAAACGGGTTTTCACCAGAAACCTTACATCTTATAGAACAAACGGCTTGGTGGATTCATATCATCGGAATTTTAACATTTTTAAACTACTTATATTATTCTAAACATTTACATATTTTATTGGCATTTCCAAATACATTTTATGCAAAATTACAACCAAAAGGACAGTTAGATAATTTAGAAGCGGTAACAAAAGAAGTGCAGTTAATGATGGATCCAAGTGCAGACCCATATGCTACGCCTGCAGAAGGAACAGAAGATGAAGTTCCTGAGAAATTTGGAGCTTCTGATGTAACAGATTTAAATTGGGTGCAATTAATGAATGCATATACATGTACAGAATGTGGTCGTTGTACTTCTGCTTGTCCTGCAAATCTTACAGGAAAAGAATTGTCTCCAAGAGCAATTATGATGAAAACGCGTGATAGAATGGAGGAAGTTGGCGCAAATATTGATGCCAATGGAGGAGCTTTTAAAGACGACGGAAAACAATTATTAAACGATTATATTTCTCCAGAAGAATTATGGGCATGTACAAGTTGTAACGCTTGTGTAGAAGAATGCCCTGTAAATATTGATCCGTTATCAATTATTATGGATATGAGAAGATATTTGGTGATGGAAGAAAGTGCTGCGCCACAAGAATTAAATGCAATGATGACAAACATCGAAAATAACGGAGCGCCTTGGCAATACAACCAACAAGATCGATTGAACTGGAAAGACGAGGAGTAAATTTAGTAAACAGTGCTCCGTTATCAGTTAACAGTGATTTACGGTCAATTGATTTTTATAATAAATGTCAGTTCGAGTGATTTTTGACGAAAGGGAAAAATTGTATCGAGAATAACTAAAAATATATTTATAATAACTAAAAATATATTTATTACTTCGAGTTCAATTGAGAAGTTATAGAAAGTAAAAAAATAATGTTGAATGTTGAGTTTTTAATTTTCAGTAAAATTACTTAAAATTAAAGACTAACAACTAAAAACTAAGTAATATGATAGTACCTACAATGGCAGAAATGATGGCTCAAGGAAAACAACCAGAAGTATTGTTTTGGGTTGGAGCAGCAGGAAGTTTTGATGATAGAGCTAAAAAAATAACACGTGCTTTTGTAAAAATATTACATCAAGCTAAAGTAGATTTTGCTGTGTTAGGAACTGAAGAAAGCTCTACTGGTGACGCTGCAAAAAGAGCAGGAAATGAATTCTTGTTTCAAATGCAAGCTGTTACAAATATAGAAGTGCTAAATGCCTACGAGGTAAAAACGATTGTTACTTGTGATCCACATTCTTTTAATACGTTAAAAAATGAATACCCGAGTTTAGGAGGGAAATATGAAGTTTTTCATCATACACAATACATCAAAAAATTAATCGAAGACGGAAGATTAGAAATTAATGATTCGGTTTTAAAAGGTAAAAAACTTACTTATCACGATCCTTGTTATTTAGGAAGAGGCAATGACGAATATGAATCGCCAAGAGATTTGATTAAGCGTTTAGGTGTCAATTTAACAGAAATGAAACGCAATAAATCTACAGCATTGTGTTGTGGTGCTGGCGGAGCACAAATGTTTAAAGAACCAGAAAAAGGCGATAAAGATATTAATGTATTAAGAACTGAAGAAGCTTTAGAAACTCAACCAGAAATTATTGCAACTGGTTGTCCGTATTGTAATACCATGATGACAGATGGTGTGAAGTTTAAAGAAAAAGAAGCTGAAGTAACAGTATTAGATATTGCAGAATTAATTGCGCAAGCAAATCAATTATAAAAATTTAATTATTATGAAAACTATTCATTTTTTTTTATTTAGTCTTTTTTTAGTATTTATATCTTGTGGTGATAAACAAGAAAAAAAAGAAGAATTACCTGTTATTAAAATTGAAGAAGCTGTAAAAGTTGTTCCAGAAGTTGTAGTTGAAAAACCGTTGATTTTTAGTGTTCAAATTGGTGCATTTTCAAAAGAAAATAAACAATTTTCTAAGATTGATAATGTTGTAACTTCAAATGAAAACGGACTGTTTATCTACAGGTTAGGTGCTTTTGAAACATATAAAGAAGCTAGAGTTTTAAGAAGAAAACTGCGCTATAAATACTATGGAGCTTTTGTTCAAGCTTTAAAGGGTAGCGAAAGAATAAATATTCAGCAAGCAATGAATAAATAATTGTGAGTAGTTTTGAGAATGTTCTTATTGAAAATCTTCCTGATATTTCAAAAATATCTTTTAAAAAAATACATAAAGATTACCTAAAAGCACTTTTAATATATGCTTTTATAATGATTATGGCTTTTTTTGTAGGTGCTTTTTTTTTAATTAAATACAAACTGAAAGAAGTAATTCCTGAACATGTTAATTATATTTATTTAGGAATTTTTGTTTTTTTTACTATATTTATATGGTATCTAGTTGTTAGTTTTTCTAAGAGAAAATATGCTGTTAGAGAAAAAGATATTTCCTACAAAAGAGGTGTTATTATCAAAACGTTAACTACAATTCCATTTTCTAGAATACAGCACGTAGAGTTAGATGAAGCACCAATTTTAAGAATATTTAAATTGGCATCAATAAGTGTATTTACTGCTGGTGATAGTAGTGATGATTTAGTATTAAAAGGGATAAAAAAAGACGAAGCTTTACAAATTAAAGAATTTATTAGCAGTAAAATTAATGAGTAGTAATTCTGATTTTACGAATTTTTCAAGACAATCATCCAAAGGTATAATTGTTATCTACTTTGGTTCATTATATAAAGCATTAAAAATTTCTTGGATTTTTTTGTTTATTTTTATTAGAAAATTTTCTCAACTTACTAGCGATAAACTTTTGTATATTTTTTTTGCAATTATTGCGCTTTTAATTTTTCTTCTTTTTAGAGCCTATTTTATTTACAAAAACTTTCAATTTAAAATAGAAGGTGGCTACTTTATTCTTCAAAGAGGAGTTTTAAAAAAAACAAATACAACAATCCCTTTTGATAGAATTCAGAATATTAATTTTAAGCAAAATTTAATTCAGCAACTTATAAATGTTTACCAAGTTAGTATAGAAACTGCAGGCTCTAAAAAAGTAGAGATAGCAATAAAAGCGTTGTCTTATAAAGACGCACAAGCACTAAAAAATCAATTAACACAAAGTATAGGTTTTAAAAATGAATCTTTAACTGAAGATTTAATCAAAAAGAAACCTTTATTAACAATTAGTTTTAAAGAACTACTAAAAGTAAGTGTAACCGAAAATCATTTACAAAGTTTACTTTTATTAGCCGCTTTAGTATTTAGTTTTTTTCAACAAATAGAAGATATTTTAGATGGTTTTGGTAAAAAAGAAATTTTAAGTAATTATATAGCCAATGAGTTTAATTCGTTGTTACATAACATATTAATATTGACCTTTCTAGGTATTGTTTTATTGATTTTAGCAATGATAAGCTCTTTTGTAAGAGTGTTGCTTTTTCATTTTAACCTAACAGTTTTTGTAAAAGAACGATCGTTAGAAATTAACCAAGGCTTATTAACTAAAAAATCAATCATTTTAAAAAAAGAGAAAGTACAAAGTATTACAGTTTCTACAAACCCAATTAAAAAGATAATAGGAATATCATTTATTACTTTTAGACAAGCAGTAAGCGGAAAAGTAAGTCAGAAGAAAGATAAATTAATTAGAATTGTTGGTTGTAAATTCGATCAAATTTATCAGATAAAAGAATTGTTGTTTGATTGTAAATCAGTTGAAAAGTCTGAACTATACAAACCCAATTCTTATTATAAGATTATAATGTATATTCGAAGTTTTATTGGCTTGTTTTTGCTAAATTCTATAGTGTATCTTGTTTTTCAAGACTCATATGTTTTATGGTTAAACACATTGTTTGTTCCCTTAATTCTATTGTTAATTCGTGCAAAATTTAATAAAGCCTTTTATAAGTTTGATAAAGAATTATTGTTGATAGGAAATGGAAGAATAGAAACAGATTTAACATACCTTTCTTTTTTTAAAGTTCAAAATGTGAAAATGAGACAAACCATTTTTCAAGAAAGAAAAAAAGTAATTGATCTTGTTTTACAAACAGCTTCTGGAAAAGTTAGAATTCCGTGTTTAGAATTAGAACGTGCCGTAAAATTGTATAATTATATTTTATTTAAAACAGAAACAAGTACAAAACCATGGATGTAAAAAAATATATTCAAGCAGCACGTTTAAGAACGTTGCCATTATCTATTTCTGGAATTATTGTTGGAAGTTTTTTAGGAAATATGGATAGTACATTTAGAATTTCAGAAAATATTTTTGATACCACCATTACTATTGAAGCAAATCCAATTTATACATCTCCAATTTTCTGGTTAGCTATTTTAACAACAATTGGTTTTCAGGTTTTATCAAATTTTGCTAATGATTATGGAGACGGAATCAAAGGTACTGATGATAACCGAACTGGTGAAAAAAGATTGGTAGCATCTGGCGCTATTTCTCCCAAACAAATGAAACTTGCAATGATTATTACAACAATTATTACTTTAATTGTTACGCTGACTTTGATTTATGTTGCATTCGGAAAAGATGATTTCGGATATTCTATTTTATTCTTCGGATTAGGAATTGCATCGATTACAGCAGCTATAAAATATACGGTTGGTAAATCTGCTTATGGTTATAGTGGATTTGGAGATGTTTTTGTATTTGTTTTCTTCGGATTGTTAAGCGTTGTTGGTTCTTATTTTTTGTTTACCAAAGAAATTAATTTCACTATTTTTCTTCCAGCATTTTCAATCGGATTGTTAAGTACAGCAGTACTGAATTTAAACAATATGCGTGATCAGGAAAATGATAAAAAAGTTGGCAAAAACACGTTGGTTGTTAAAATTGGAGCGGAATCTGCAAAGCAATATCATTATATTTTAATTATTGCGTCGTTCTTATTTGCATTTTTATATGTTGTTATTCAGTATAAAAATCCAACACAATTTTTATTTTTGATTGCGTATTTTCCATTATTAAAACACCTTCTTTTTGTAGTTAAAAATACTAATGAAGCAGATTTAGATGGCGAATTAAAAAAAGTAGCTCTAAGTACCTTTCTCTTTGGCATTCTTTTTGGATTGGGTCAGATCTTATAACCTAAATCAACATCAATATGAAAAAAGTAGTTCTATTTATAAGTTTCATTATGCTTATAGTTGCATGTAATAATGAACGAAAATTACCAAATATACCAAGTCCAGAAGCAATAGCTTATAATGGAGTATCTGCAAAAAAATCTTTTACCAATAAGATTAATAATGTAAAAGTTGAGAGAAAGCTCATAAAAACAGGGAATGTTACTTTTGAATCCGATGAACTTGATGCCACTCGAAAAAATATTATAAATTTAGTAAATCAATACAACGGTTATATCTCAAATGATAGAGAATATAAATCAAATGGTAGAATTAGTAATACTTTATCTATAAGGATTCCTTCAAATAATTTTGACACTTTGTTGTTAGAGATCTCTAAAGGGGTTAAGAAATTCGACAATAAAAGTGTAAATATTTCTGATGTAACAGAACAGTTTATAGATGTACAAGTACGTTTAAAAACCAAAAAAAAGTTAGAAACTAAATATTTAGAAATACTAAAAAAAGCAAAAACTGTTAGAGAAATTTTAGATGTAGAAAGAGAATTAGGCAAATTAAGATCAGATATAGAATCTACAGAAGGACGATTAAAATACTTGCAAAATCAAGTATCATTTTCTACATTAAACATTACTTTTTACAAACAAATTTCTGCAAGTGAAACAAGTTTTAGTGGTCAAATTTCTAAAGCATTTAAAAAAGGATTTGAAAATGTAAGAAATTTCTTCTTGTATTTGATACATATTTGGCCATTTATTATTATTTTGTTCCTTCTATTTTTATATCTTAGAAAAAGAAGATTAAGAACAACATAAAATAATGAACATTACTTTTTACGGACACGCTTGTTTTGGAATACAAATTAACGGAACTCATATTCTTGTAGATCCATTTATTTCAGGCAATCCAAAAGCATCACATATTGAAATTGATTCTTTAAAAGCAGATTATATTTTGATAACACATGCACATCAAGATCATGTATTAGATGTAGAGAAAATTGCACAAAAGACTGGAGCAATCATTGTCTCTAATTTTGAAATTGTTAATTATTTTATAAAAAAAAACCTAAAAGGATTTCATTTAAATCACGGCGGAACTTTTAAAACTGAACATTTTTCTGCAAAATATGTAAATGCAATTCATACTTCTTCTTTTGCAGACGGAACTTATGGCGGTCAACCAGGCGGATTTGTACTTACAGCAAAAGATAAATCAATTTATATTGCTGGCGATACAGCGCTAACTTTTGATATGAAATTGATTCCGATGTTTACCAAATTAACTGCGGCAATTTTACCAATAGGAGATACGTTTACAATGGGAATTGACGATGCAATTGTTGCGAGTGAGTTTATAGAATGTAGCAAAATTATTGGCTGTCATTTTAATACATTTCCACCAATAGAAATTAATACAGAAGAAGCAAAACAACAGTTTAAATCAAAATTTAAAGAGCTCATCTTATTAGAGATAGGTAATTCAATTAACATATAAATTATGAAAGCAGTAAAAATTATTTTAGGAATTGTAACAGCTTTGGTAGTTGTGTTTTTTTCCACAGGGTTATTAGTGAAAGAAACCACATATGAAGTTAGAGTTGAAATACAAAAGCCATTATCAGAAGTGTTTACTGCATTTAATGATCAAGAGAAACTACTCACTTGGATGCCAGAAATAAAATCGATTGAACCTATAAATGTTAAACCAGGCATTGTTGGAAGTGAATATATAATAATTGTAGAAAACCAAGGAAAGGAAATGGAAATGAATGAAAAAGTGATGGCTTTTATTCCAAATAAAAAAGTAACCTTGTTTTTTGATGCAGATGACATGTTAAAAACAGATGAATATAATTTTAGTTTTTCTGACGGAAAAACAACAATTATAAAAGATGTAATTTGCAAAAGTAATTCGTATTTAATGAGTTGTTTGTTTCCTTATTTTAAAGGAACATTTACAGATATTGATCAGAAATATTTAGAAGATTTTAAAACATATATAGAAAAGCAATAATTATGGAAGTAAATATGATAAGTTGGTTCGAAGTTCCTGTTTTAGATATGGATAGAGCTAAAAAGTTTTATGAAACAGTTTTTAATGTAGAAATTTCGATTCAAGATTTTGGCGGAGTTTTAATGGGGTGGTTTCCGCCGGCAGAAGATATTACTGCGCCAGGAATTAGTGGTTCTTTAGTGAAGAGTGAAGGAAATTATATTCCGTCTTCTACTCACGGAACGGTGGTGTATTTTAATTCTCAAACTGGGGATGTCTCTGATGAGTTAACTAGAGTAGAAGTAGCTGGAGGAAAAATACTACAAACAAAAACCTTAATTTCTAATGAAATCGGTTATATGGCGTTAGTATTAGATTCTGAAGGAAATAGAATTGCATTGTATAATAAATAAATCTTGCAAGCAACTTATCAAAAATATATTCTTAATTTTAAAAGACCAAGTGGAACATCGCGCGGAATTTTAAAAACCAAAGAAACATGGTTTATCATTTTAACTAAAAATGGAAAACAAGGAATTGGAGAATGTGGAATTCTAAGAGCTTTAAGTATTGATGACAGACTAGATTATGAAGAAAAACTAAAATGGGTTTGTAAAAATATCAGTTTAGGATTAGAAAAGTTGCTAATTGAAATTTTCGAATTCCCGAGCATTCAGTTTGGTTTAGAACAAGCATTTTTATCAATCCAAAGTCAAACAACATTCGAATTATTTCCATCAGAATTTACAAGCGGAGAAAAATCAATTCCCATAAATGGTTTGGTTTGGATGGGAACTAAAGAGTTTATGAGAACTCAAATCAAAGAAAAAATAGCATTAGGTTTTTCGTGCATTAAAATGAAAATTGGTGCAATTGATTTTGAAACAGAACTAGAACTGTTAATATCAATCCGAAAAGAATTTTCATCCAAAGAAATTGAATTACGAGTAGATGCAAACGGAGGTTTTGCACCAGAAGAAGCCTTAGAAAAATTAAAGCGATTATCAGAATTAGAAATTCATTCTATAGAACAACCTATAAAGCAAGGGCAATTTGAAGAAATGGCTTTTTTATGTGAAAAAACACCGTTACCAATTGCGTTAGATGAAGAATTAATAGGTGTTTTTTCTGTAACAAAAAAGCAAGAAATACTACAAATAATACAACCACAATTCATAATTTTAAAACCAAGTTTAATTGGCGGATTTAAAGGAAGTGAAGAGTGGATAAAAGAAGCTAAAAAATTAAACATTTCTTGGTGGATTACATCGGCTTTAGAAAGTAATGTTGGCTTAAACGCCATTGCACAATTTACATTTACATTACAAAACAATATGCCACAAGGTTTAGGAACTGGAGGTTTATATACAAATAATTTTGATTCTCCTTTAGAAATACAAAAAGGAAATTTACAATATAACAATTCTAAAAAATGGAATTTTAATTTAAGTTAAAATGGATTTTATACAAAAAGGGTTTACAGGAAAAAATGATTCTTGGCGATATATACTTACCATGGTTTTGGTATTTATTGGAATTCAAATTGCAAGTATTCCGTTAATTATTGCTGCTTATTTTCAGGTTGATGGAGATTTAGAGAAGTTTCAAAAAGGAGCGGAATCTAGTTTTATGGATATTGGAATGAATTCTAGTTTGTTTTTGTTTCTTATGATTTTTACTTTTATGATTGGAATTTTAACCTTGTTTTTATGTGTAAAATACCTGCATAAAAAGAAGTTTATTGCTATTATAACATCAAGAGAAAAAATAGATTGGAACCGTGTTTTTTATGCGTTTGCTTTATGGGGAAGTGTTTCTGTTGTGGCAATTTTTATAGGAATGTATTTGTCTCCAGAAGATTATGCTTGGAACTTTAAACCAATTCCTTTTTTTACATTGTTATTTGTTTCTTTTGTGTTTTTGCCATTTCAAACAAGTGCAGAAGAATTCATTTTTAGAGGTTATTTAATGCAAGGATTTGGAACATTAGTAAAAAACAGATGGTTTCCGTTGCTAGTAACATCAGCAATTTTTGGTTTATTGCACGGTTTGAATCCAGAAGTAGAACGTTTGGGTTCTATATTAATGGTTTTTTATATTGGAACAGGTTTGTTGTACGGAATTACAACTTTAATGGATGAAGGAACTGAATTAGCATTAGGTTTACACGCTTCTAATAATATTGTTGCAGCTTTTTTGGTAACCACAGATTGGATGGTTTTTAGAACTGATGCGTTGTATATTGATACTTCAGAACCATCTGTTGGTTCAGAAATGTTTATTGGTGTTTTTGTTTTATATCCATTATTGTTAGTTGTTTTTTCTAAAAAATATGGTTGGACAAATTGGAAAAGTAAACTATTTGGTAAAGTTGAAATTCCTGTAATTAATGAAGAATAATCAATTACATATTGATTTTAAACTCAATGGAAATTCTTTTTCTACTTCGGATGAATTGATTTTTTTTTCTAAAGAAATCTCAGCTTCTACACAACATTTTTTTGTGGATTGGTTTTCTAATTCAGATTTTATAGAAGTGCAAACTTCTGGTTCTACAGGAAAACCAAAAACTATAGAACTCAAAAAAGAATTTATGATAAATTCGGCTTTGGCAACTGGAACTTTTTTTGATTTAAAAGAAAACACCACAGCTTTGTTGTGCATGTCAACCGATTTTATTGCTGGTAAAATGATGTTGGTTAGAGCGCTTGTTTTGGGTTGGAATTTAGATATGATTGAACCTGTTTCTAATCCGTTAGAAAAAGTAGATAGAAGTTATGATTTTTCTGCAATGGTGCCAATGCAACTACAAAATTCACTTTCTCAAATCGATAGAATTCGAAAATTAATTGTTGGTGGCGGAATTGTTTCTGAAGAATTGATTTCTGAAATTCAAAATATATCAACTAAAGTATTTGCGACCTTTGGCATGACAGAAACCATTACTCATATTGCAGTAATACAATTAAATGGTTTTAAAAATACAACTTTTAGTGAGGTAGAAAAATCGCATTATACAACATTGCCAAATGTTTCAATATCAAAAGATGCTAGAAATTGTTTGGTAATTAATGCTCCAAAAGTTTCGGATAAGAAAATTGTTACCAACGATGTTGTAAAGATTATTTCTAAGAATAAATTTAAATGGTTGGGTAGAGTTGATAACGTAATTAATTCTGGCGGAATTAAATCACATCCAGAAGAAATAGAGAAGAAATTGGCTAAAATTATTCAGCAACGTTTTTTTGTTGCTGGACTTCCTGATGCAATCTTGGGAGAAAAACTTATTTTAGTTATAGAAGGGAAAAAAGCAACCATCATTTTAAGTAAAGCAAAAAGTCTTACACGATACGAAACACCAAAAGCTATTTATTTTGTTGAATCATTTATTGAAACTACATCAAAAAAAATCCAACGAAAAAAAACGCTGGATTTACTTTTTAAATAGTAATTAAAAAACTTCTTAAATCTTGTTCTTCATTTAAGTTTAGTTTTTTCTTTATTCTGTATCTAGCAGTTTGTACAGATCTTGGATCTACATTTAAAATTCTTGCTATTTCTTTTGTTTGAATGTGCAATTTTATAAACATACAATGTCTTAATTCTGTTTCTGTAAGTGTAGGATACTTGCTAAGTAAATTGTCGTAAAACCCACTAAATACGGTATCAAAATGTAATTTTAATTGCTCCCATTCATCATTATTTTCAATAATAAAATCTATTTGTTTTATGGTGTTGTTTAGTGCTTTTGTATTGTCAGTTTTAATAAAATTTAAATCAGCTTTTACTTCTTTTAGGTATTGTTTGTAATGTAAAAGTTGTGTAGAAAATGAAACCATTTGTTTTTCATTTTCTAAAACATCATTATTTAATTTTTGAATAATGCTTTTAAAAGTTTCTTCATTATTTCTGTTTTTAAAATAAACGATAAAACTACCAATTATGGTTATAATTAGTAAACCACCAACTACCGCTAATAGAAAGAGTAAATTTTGATAAGAACTCTTGTAGATTTCTAATTGTGTAGATGTGTTTTTTAATAAAAAACTATAATTTAGAAGGTCAATTTTTGTTTCTAAAACATCTTTTGTTTCAATTTGTTGATTAACAACATCAACAAGAATGCTAGGATCTGTATGTGCAATTAACTCTAAGCTAAATATACAATCAGAAGAATCTTCACTACTTTGGTGAATTTGTACGCTTATTGTGTTTTTACCTTTTTTGAAAATTGAAGAATCAAAAATTTTGACATAGTATGTCATCTCTTCTTCATTATCTACATAATGTCTTGCAAATGTGTTGTTTGTAATTGTTGCATTTGGCATATTTTCTCTGTAAATTTCTTTCCCGTTGAGGTAAATTACAGCACCATCATCACGTAAAAGTTTAAATTCATATCCTTTAAAATCTGATATATTTTCTATGTTTATTGTTTTAGAAAAATATTTTACGATTTCCTTTTTATCAGGGTTATCTCCAAAACTTATTATTGTTGCTATTTGGTTATCTCCATAACCTAAGGGAGAAGTACCTGTTTTCCAATTTTGAAAATTTTGATTTTTGTACCAATTATCTTCTAAATATCCTTTGTCATAGAAACTCCATTGATCTCCATTTTTAATTAATATTTCTTGACTATAAGAAGCGAAACTTGAAAACACAAAGCATAAAAGAAGTGTACTCTTATAAATAATAGTATTATTTTTTTTCATAAAAATTACATTAATGAGTAAATGTAGTAGTTTTTAGTTAATAAACTTTAAGTTGTAGTACATTAGTTGTATGTTGTTGCAGCTATTTGTTAAATATATAATATATATTTGAATTGTGCATTTAACTGAATTAATAGGAAAGTTGTATTGAAATCGGGGGATAAATCAATAATCAACAACAAATTTATTAAATGTAAAAAAGCCGTATCAATTTGATGCGGCTTTTTGACTTTTGTAATTTTTTAAATATTTTACATTTCCATAGAATGATATACGTTTTGCACATCATCATCTTCTTCTAAGCGTTCTAATAATTTTTCTACATCTGCTTGTTCTTCTTCAGATAGTTTTTTAGTTGTAGTTGGAATTCTTTCAAAACCTGAAGATAAAATTTCTACATTATTTTCTTCAAAGAAAGATTGAATAGCGCCAAATTGTTCAAAAGGTGCGTATATAACCACCCCTTCTTCATCATCAAAAATTTCTTCTACTTCAAAATCAATCAATTCTAACTCTAATTCTTCCATATCAATAGAAATATCCTCTTTTTTTACTGTAAAATTACAGGTATGATCAAACATAAAAATCACAGATCCAGAAGTTCCGAAGTGTCCATCACATTTATTAAAAGCAGATCTTACGTTAGCAACCGTTCTATTGTTATTGTCTGTAGCGGTTTCAACAACTAAAGCGATTCCATGTGGAGCGTATCCTTCAAACAAAACTTCTTTATAGTTGTCTGTATCTTTATCAGTTGCTTTTTTTATAGCACGTTCAACATTTTCTTTTGGCATGTTTGCCGCTTTGGCATTTTGAATTACAGCTCTTAAACGCGAATTTGTTTCAGGATTTGCCCCACCTTCTTTAACCGCCATCACAATATCTTTACCAATTCTGGTAAAAGTTTTTGCCATTGCAGACCAACGTTTCATTTTTCTTGCTTTCCTAAATTCGAATGCTCTTCCCATTTCTAAATTCTGATTTTTGTGTTATTTTTTACGGATACAAATTAAAACTAAACTTGAATAATCCCCAAATTAAATTGCTTTTCAATTGGTGCATGATTTGCTGCTTCAATTCCCATAGAAATCCAAGTTCTAGTATCTAACGGATTGATAACTGCATCTGTCCAAATTCTTGCAGCTGCATAATAAGGAGAAACTTGTTTATCGTACCTGTCTTTTATTTTATTAAATAATTCAGCTTCTTTTTCTGGAGTAATTTCTTCTCCTTTCTTTTTTAAGGATGCAGTTTCTATTTGCAATAAAACTTTTGCAGCAGAATTTCCGCTCATTACTGCCAATTCTGCACTTGGCCAAGCAACAATTAATCTTGGGTCGTAGGCTTTACCACACATCGCGTAATTTCCTGCTCCGTAAGAATTGCCAATAATAACTGTGAATTTTGGAACTACAGAATTGCTGACTGCATTCACCATTTTTGCGCCATCTTTTATAATTCCTCCATGTTCAGATTTGCTTCCAACCATAAATCCAGTAACATCTTGTAAAAAGACTAACGGAATTTTCTTTTGATTACAATTGGCAATAAAACGTGTTGCTTTATCAGCAGAATCGTTATAGATAACTCCGCCAAATTGCATTTCACCTTTTTTAGTTTTCACCAATTTTCGTTGATTTGCTACAATTCCAACTGCCCAACCATCAATTCTGGCGTAACCTGTTAGAATGGTTTTTCCGTATGCTTCTTTATATTGATCAAACTCAGAATTATCAACCATACGTTTGATAATTTCTAACATATCGTATTGTGCGTTTCTTTCTTTTGGTAAGATTCCAAAAATATCATCTTGGTTTTCTTTGGGAGGAAAAGATTCGGTTTTGCTATATCCAGCTTTGTCGTAATCACCAATTTTATCAATAATATTTTTGATTTTATCCAACGCGTCTTTATCATCAAGAGCTTTGTAATCTGTAACTCCAGAAATTTCGCAATGTGTTGTTGCACCGCCCAAAGTTTCATTATCAATAGATTCACCGATTGCAGCTTTTACCAAATAACTTCCTGCTAAAAAAATACTTCCGGTTTTATCAACAATCAACGCTTCATCACTCATAATTGGTAAATACGCACCGCCGGCAACACAACTTCCCATAATTGCAGAAATTTGTGTAATTCCCATACTGCTCATTACCGCATTATTTCTAAAAATACGTCCAAAATGTTCTTTGTCTGGAAAAATTTCATCTTGCATTGGTAAATAAACTCCAGCCGAATCAACCAAATAAATAATTGGCAATTTGTTTTCTATAGATATTTCTTGTGCTCTTAAGTTCTTTTTTCCTGTGATTGGAAACCAAGCGCCAGCTTTTACCGTTGCATCATTTGCAACAACAATACATTGTTTTCCTTTTATGTAACCAATTTTCACGACAACTCCGCCAGAAGGACAACCGCCATGTTCTGCATACATATCTTCGCCAGCAAATGCACCAATCTCAATACTTTTAGAGTTGTCATCTAATAAGTACTCAATACGCTCTCTTGCTGTTAATTTACCTTTCGCTTTATGTTTTTCTATTCTGCTTTTTCCGCCGCCAAGTTTTACTTTTACCAACCTGTTTTTTAAATCAGATGCTAAAAGCTTGTTGTAATCTTCGTTTTTATTGAAGTTAATATCCATTAAATAATGTGTATAAAAATTGAAACGCTAAGGTACAAAAATGAGATATTAATTACACCAATATATTACTTGGAAATATTTTCCTTGGAAAATAAAATAATTATTCTTAACTTTGTGTCAAAGAACAAAAGAAAATGAAGAAAATTTTAGCATTTGCAGGAAGTAATAGTACAACATCAATTAATAAACAATTAGCTACATATACAGCATCTTTAGTTGATGAAAAATATGATGTAGCTGATTTAAACGATTATCAATTACCAATTTTTAGTATAGATATTGAAGCAGAGGGTTTTCCAAAAGCAGCTTTAAAATTTAATAAACTGTTAAGTAATTATGATGGTTTTGTAGTTTCTTTAGCGGAGCACAATGGATCTTATTCAGCTGTATTTAAAAATTTGTTTGATTGGGTTTCTAGAATTGATAGAAAGGTTTTTAAAGAGAAGCCAGTTTTGTTATTAGCAACTTCGCCAGGAGCAAGAGGTGGAAAATCTGTTTTAGAAACAGCCGCAACTACTTTTCCACATATGGGAGCGAACATTGTTTCAACATTTTCTTTACCTAGTTTTTATGATCATTTTAAAAATGATGAAATACAAGACCCTGAATTAAAAGAAGGATTATTAAAAGCAATAAAAGAGTTTCAATTAGTAATTTAAAACTAGAAATCATGGAAGAAAAAAAGCAACTGAAAAAAACATATAGTAATGAAGAGATTACTGTTGTTTGGCAACCAGAAATGTGTACGCATTCTAAAAAATGTTGGAAAGGTTTGTTAGAAGTTTTTGACCCGAGAGAAAAACCATGGATAAAATTAGATGGAGCCACAAACGAACAGATTAAAAATCAAATTAATCAATGTCCGTCTAAAGCGCTTTCTTATCAATTAAATAATTTGTAGAAAATAATATCTTATGGGAGACATTTCTAAAGACATCAATTCGAAATTTAAAAGCAATAAAGTAAAAGCGCTTATCAACATAAAATATACTGCAAATTGGTTAAGTAGTAAAGAAACAGAATTTTTTAAACCTTACGGAATTTCGCCTCAGCAGTATAATATTTTAAGAATTTTAAGAGGTGCAGCAAAACCAGTAAAAGTTCAGTTGATAAAAGAAAGAATGATTGAGCGTGCTCCAAATGCCACTCGATTAATGGATAAATTGTGCGATAAAAAACTCATAGAAAGAGAACGTTGCGAGCATGATAGAAGGGTAGTTTACATCAATATTTCTGGCGCAGGATTGCAATTATTAACAAAAATTGATAACCAAAATAACATCAATTTTATAGACAATCTTACAGAAGAAGAAGCAAAAACGTTAAGTAATTTACTAGATAAAATTAGATAAAAAGTATAATGAAAACATATAAAAGTATTCAACATTTAGGAGAAAGTCCGTTGGTAAATATGGGGCCAATCCGTTTGCGACAACCAATTCCAACTACAGATGTAGAAAGTGTAGATCCTTTTCTTTTATTGCATCATTATGGACCATTTGCAATTAGTGAATTTAACAATCCATTTGATTTAGGGCCGCATCCACACAGAGGATTTGAACCAATTACTTTATTATTTCAAGGAGAACAATTACACAGAGATTCTTTAGGAAATGAAAGTATCGTGAAAGCTGGAGATGTGCAATGGACAACAGCAGGAAGAGGAATTATTCATGCGGAAGGGCCAACAAAAGAGTTTGTAAAAAAAGGTGGTGATTTAGAAGGAATTCAGTTATGGTTAAATTTACCAGCAAAATACAAAATGATAACTCCGGCATATCAACATGTAAAAAGTGATGAAATGCCAGTGATTCAAGATACTTCGAAAAACATCCAATTAAAAATTGTTGCAGGCGAGCAAAATGGAAAGTTTGGAAAGATAAAAACTCAAACTTCGGTTAATGTATTTATGATTGAAGCAACAGGAAAAGGGGAATTAGAAATTGAGATTCCAGAAGCTCACCAAAGTTGTGTGTACTTGTTGGATGGAGAAGTACAAGTAAATGATACAACAACTTTAGCAAAAGGAAAAAACCAACTAACAGTTTTTAATACAGACGGAAATACTATTAAGATTGCAACAACAAAAGAAAGTAAACTAATTGTTATTTCAGGAGAACCAATTAACGAAAAAGTAGCTCAATACGGACCTTATGTGATGAATACGCAAACGGAAATTTTAGAAGCAATGCGTGATTTTCAGCAAGGTAAAATGGGGTATTTATATTAAAAAAAAAGTAAAATGAAAAAAATAATTCACAATTCAGAAACAAGAGGTTTTGCAAATCATGGTTGGCTAAAATCACACCATACGTTTAGTTTTGCAGGGTATCAAAACCAGGATAGAATGAATTTTGGAATGTTACGCGTTTTAAATGATGATATCGTGCAACCAAAAATGGGTTTTGGTACGCATCCACATAAAAATATGGAAATTATTTCTATTCCGATTTCAGGAGCTTTATCACATAAAGATAATATGGATAATAAACGTTCTATAGAAGTGGGAGAAGTGCAAGTGATGAGTGCAGGAACAGGCTTAACGCATTCAGAATTTAACGATAGTAAAACAAATGAAGTTAACTTTTTGCAATTATGGATTATTCCAGAAGCAGAAAATACCACGCCATATTATGATCAAAAAACTTTTAATGAAAATGGAAGGCACAACAAATTTCAAACCTTGGTTTCTCCCAAAAGTAATCAAGTAGAAGGTTCTTTGCCAATACATCAGCAAGCATATATTTCTATGATTGATTTAGAAGCTGATTTTACAACGGAGTACCAACTTAAAAATGGCGCTTATTTTTTCTTAATAGAAGGAGAAGTTTTAGTTGCTGGTGAAAAATTACAAAAAAGAGATGCCATAGGGATTTCTGAAATAAAAAAAGTTGTTATTAAGGCAAATCAACAAAGCAAATTATTGGTGATAGATGTTCCTATGAGTTAATTTATAAAATCTATTTTTTACAAAAGCCAAAGAATCAAATTCTTTGGCTTTTTCTTTTCAAAAAATAAACATATCTTGCAAAGTATTATGCATGCATAATAAATTTAATTCCGAAATTATGAAATACAAGCACATTTTTGAACCATTAGATTTAGGTTTTACAACGTTGAAAAATAGAATTTTAATGGGTTCTATGCATACAGGATTAGAAGAAGAAAAAAATGGATTGGAAAGAATTGCTGTATATTATGGTGAACGAGCAAAAGGCGGAGTTGGATTAATTGTTACAGGTGGAATTGCTCCTAACAGACAAGGTTGGACAGCGCCATTTTCTGCAAGAATGACAACAAAAAAACACGCAGAAAGTCATAAGATAATTACGGAAGAAGTTCATAAACACGGCGGAAAGATTTGTATGCAAATTTTGCATTCTGGACGTTATGGATATCATCCGTTTAGTGTAGCTCCATCAAACATTAAATCACCAATTACTCCTTTTAAACCTTTTCAATTAACAGAATTAGGAATAAAAAGAACAATTAAAGATTTTGTAAATAGCGCAAAACTATCAAAAATTGCTGGTTATGATGGTGTAGAAATTATGGGTTCAGAAGGATATTTAATCAATCAGTTTATTGCCGAAAAAACCAATAAACGCATCGATAAATGGGGTGGAGTTTATGAAAATAGAATGCGTTTACCGATAGAATTGGTTAAACAAACAAGAGAAGCCGTTGGCAAAGACTATATCATCATTTTTAGACTTTCTATGTTAGATTTGGTAGAAAACGGAAGCGATTGGGAAGAAATTGTTCAGCTAGCAAAAGAAATTGAAAAAGCAGGTGCAACGATTATCAATACAGGAATTGGTTGGCACGAAGCTAGAATTCCGACAATTGCAACGTCGGTTCCAAGAGCAGCATTTACTTGGGTTACTAAAAAAATGAAGAAAGAAGTTTCTATTCCTTTAATAACAACAAATAGAATAAATATGCCAGAAACGGCAGAAGAAGTTTTGGCAAATGGAGATGCAGATATGATTTCTATGGCGCGTCCTTTTTTGGCAGATCCAGAATGGGTAAATAAAGCTGAACAAGAAAGAGATGATGAAATAAATACTTGTATTGGTTGTAATCAAGCATGTTTAGATCATGTTTTTCAACAAAAAGTTGCCAGTTGTTTGGTGAATCCTAGAGCGTGTCATGAAACTGAATTGAATTACAATCCTACAGAAAATAAAAAGAAAATTGCTATTGTTGGTGCGGGTCCAGCTGGATTGTCTGCTGCATCTGTAGCTGCTCAAAGAGGTCATTTAGTAACCTTGTTTGATGCTGATTCTGAAATTGGCGGACAGTTTAATATTGCAAAACAAATTCCAGGTAAAGAAGAGTTTTATGAAACCATTCGTTATTTTAAAAAACAATTGGAGTTACATCATGTTACTCAAAAATTAAACACTAGAGTTACTGCGAACGATTTGATAAAAGAAAATTTTGATGAAATTATTTTAGCTACAGGAATTAAACCTAGAATGCCAAAAATTGTTGGAATCGAGAATAAAAAAGTGCTAAATTATTTAGATGTTTTAAAATATAAAAAACCAGTCGGAAAACGTGTAGCTGTTATTGGAGCAGGTGGAATTGGTTTTGACGTTTCAGAGTATTTAGCGCATGAAGGTGAAAGTACTTCACTTAATATTGATGCATGGTTGAAAGAATGGGGAATTGATAAAACCTTATCAGCAAGAAGTGGGATTGAAGGTATTACTCCAGAAATAGATCCATCACCAAGAGAAATATTTATGTTTAAGCGGAGCAAAGGTAAATTTGGTGGGAATCTAGGAAAAACAACAGGTTGGATTCATCGTTCTACATTAAAAAAGAAAAACGTACAATTTATAAATAGAGTAGAATATACAAAGATTGATGATAATGGTTTGCATTATATACAAAATGATGAAGCAAAAATTTTAGAAGTTGATACGATTGTAATTTGTGCTGGTCAAGTTCCTTTTAAAGAATTAATTTCTCCGTTAGAAGATGCAAATGTAAAAGTTCATGTAATTGGCGGCGCAGATATTGCTGCAGAATTAGATGCAAAAAGAGCGATTAATCAAGGATGTAGATTAGCAGCTGAAATATAAAACTCATTCAGTACTCACTATTTTAATCCACAAATAATTCCGATATTTGCTTTTTAAATATTAAAGACAGAATGATTATGGCAATGAATAAAAATACAGTTTTGGCTTGGGCAACATTTATTATGATATTTGTTGGATTATGTTTAATTGCTTTAGGCGCTTTTAGATATGATGATGTTGCTGGTTATGGTTTTGCATCTGTAGGTATAGGTTTCTTTGCAATTGCTTGGGTATTTAATGCTTTAAAAGGAAGAGTGTAATAGTTTTAAAGTTATAAGTCACAAAGTTTATAAAGTGAAAGGAAGAAATGTTTTTTAATTTCACAAACCACAAACCACAAACCACAAACCACTAAATATGTCAGACGATAAGAAAGTCATCTTTTCGATGAATAAGGTTTCTAAAACCTATCAAAGTACAAACAAACAAGTTTTAAAAGATATTTATTTAAGTTTTTTTTACGGAGCCAAAATCGGAATTTTAGGTTTAAACGGTTCAGGGAAATCAACTTTATTAAAAATTATTGCTGGAAAAGAAAAAAATTATCAAGGTGATGTTGTTTTTTCTCCAGGTTATAATGTTGGTTATTTAGAGCAAGAACCAGAATTAGACGAAACAAAAACGGTAATAGAAATTGTAAAAGAAGGGGTTGCAGAAACAGTTGCAATTTTAGATGAATACAATAAAATTAACGATTTGTTTGGTTTAGAAGAAGTATATTCTGATCCAGATAAAATGGAAAAGTTGATGAATCAACAAGCAGAATTACAAGATAAAATTGATGCATCAAACGCTTGGGAGTTAGATACAAAATTAGAAATTGCAATGGATGCTTTACGTACTCCAGAACCCGATAAATTAATTTCTGTTTTATCTGGAGGAGAAAGGCGTAGAGTAGCTTTGTGTAGATTACTTTTACAAGAACCAGAGATTTTATTATTAGATGAACCAACAAACCATTTAGATGCAGAATCTGTACATTGGTTAGAACATCATTTAGCCCAATATAAAGGAACTGTAATTGCTGTAACGCACGATAGATATTTCTTAGATAATATTGCAGGTTGGATTTTAGAATTAGATAGAGGAGAAGGAATCCCTTGGAAAGGAAATTACTCGTCTTGGTTAGATCAAAAATCAAAACGTTTAGCGCAAGAAAGTAAAACAGCTTCTAAGCGTCAGAAAACATTAGAGAGAGAATTAGAATGGGTTCGTCAAGGAGCAAAAGGTCGTCAAACAAAGCAAAAAGCACGTTTGAAAAATTATGACAAATTGATGAGTCAAGATCAAAAACAAATGGACGAAAAACTGGAAATCTATATTCCAAATGGTCCACGATTAGGAACCAATGTAATTGAAGCTACTGGAGTTTCTAAAGCTTATGGGGATAAATTATTATATGAAAACTTGGAATTTAACTTGCCGCAAGCAGGAATTGTTGGGATTATTGGTCCAAATGGGGCAGGAAAAACAACAATTTTCAAAATGATCATGGGAGAAGAAAATCCAGATAAAGGAGTTTTCAATGTAGGAGAAACTGCTAAAATTGCATATGTAGATCAAAGCCATTCGAATATAGATTCAGAGAAATCGATTTGGGAAAACTTTTCTGACGGGCAAGAATTGGTCATGATGGGAGGAAAGCAAGTAAATTCTAGAGCTTATTTAAGTCGATTTAATTTTGCAGGAAGCGAGCAGAACAAAAAAGTTGCTGCACTTTCTGGAGGAGAACGTAATCGATTGCATCTGGCAATGACCTTAAAAGAAGAAGGAAATGTTCTTTTATTGGATGAGCCAACAAATGATTTAGATGTAAATACCTTACGAGCTTTAGAAGAAGGTTTAGAGAATTTTGCTGGTTGTGCTGTTGTAATTAGTCACGATAGATGGTTTTTAGACAGAGTTTGTACGCATATTTTAGCTTTTGAAGGCGATAGCCAAGTGTACTTCTTTGAAGGATCTTTTACAGATTATGAAGAAAATAAAAAGAAACGTTTGGGTGGAGATTTAATTCCGAAACGACTTAAATATAAAAAACTGATTCGTTAATACAAAAAAATCCCGCTTTTAAACGGGATTTTTATTTACTAGTGTTTAACTCCTTCTTTTTTCATGCACTTTATTGGCTCTTTTTTTCGTAGTTATTTTTTGAACTCTTTTCTTGTTTTTTGGAACAACCTTTCTACTTGAATTAGTATTTTTTTTTCTAGTAGTTATATTTGATTTTCTTCTTTTAATTATTTTATTTCTTTTATTAACTTTAGCATTTGAATTTGCTCTGTAATAATAGTAATTTTTGTCTTCTCTATATTTTCTATAGTTGTTTTTAAAACTTCTATTGTAGAAAAAACGGTCATTATAGCTAAAAATTGAGCCAATATTCATTGAAAAATGAACATCCGAATCGTAATTAGAATATTGGTTAACATTTCCATAAAAAAAAGGTTCTCCCCAACGATTATAAGAAACCTTTAAATCACCAACACGTCTTAATAATCCATTACGGTAATACAGTTTTATGTTGCCAATTTTGGAAACATTTCCTCTGTAATCATAACGGATATAATTTCTTCCTACTCGCTTTATATTACCTTTATAGTCTCTGTCAATTCTCAGTGAATTGTTATTGTAAGTTCTACCGTTATAGTTATAATAATTTAAATTTCTTGATACACTATTGAATTCAAAATGTCCATTTATAAACACATGAAATTGAATTCCCTTTTCTACAAAAGTTATAGCCTCATCATTTCTATTATTAATAATATTTTTTTTAGCTGATGTAGAATAGTCGTTCGCATTTACTGATGTAAAAGACAATAACCCTAATAATATTAGTAATCCTCTTTTCATAATTTCTAGGTTTTTAATTTTGCTTACTCTTTTCGATTTTCAGCTTCCACGATAAAAAGTAATTTTCAAAGAGCGTGCCAAAAATAAAAGAAGTGATTTTAAAATGTAGATTACTAAGGAATTGTTATTGTAGTTTTTTAATTAATACTTCAGGATTTTCATAATAAGGAAAAATTTTCCAACTAAAAAAGAGAAGTTATGAGCTTTCCTTGTTTAATTTTTTAATGCTCTTGGTATATTTTTTTAACCTACTTACATCTTTTAGCAATCCAATTGTTGAGCGATAAGGAATATCTTTTTGATCATGATTTATCCTAGCAATTTTATACAATTGTTTCCAATGAACTCTCATTTCTTTTAATGCTTGCAAGTAATTTGTTTTACTAGCGTCATAAATATGAGTGGGTTCAGCTAAAATTCCGTTAAGTTCTAAAATTTTAAAATTCCCATTTTCTAAATCTTCAAAAGCGTTGTATTTTAAATCTATTCTTCCATAAAACCAACCATCTACTTGTTTATTTAAAGTAGTAATTGTTTCTTCTAATTTTTTAGAAATTAAGTGATTACCGTTTATAAACTGAGTTCCTTTAGAGTGATTTCCAACATAAGAAAGTTGTAGTTTCTCACCTTTGTTAAGAATATTTTTTAAAGATATTGCATTGTCACATTTAATAATATCTATATAATGTTTTGCTCTTTTATCAGATAAAATTAGTTCTTTAATTGTTCGTTTTCCATCACCAATTACAAACGGAAAATCTTTTAATGTAATAGAAGTAATTTTCCCTGTTTGATTACCAGGAAAACGTAAATAAAAAATTCCACATTCTTTTTTTTCAGTTAAAAATTCTTGAATTAATATATCTATTGGATATTTTTCAAGGTACTTTTTCAACTCCTTTTCAGTCCTAATTTTTTTAACCAATAAACCTCTAAAACCAATGTCTGGTTTTGCTATCAAAGGATAAGAAATACTACATTCGTTTACCTTTTTTATTGTTTCTATAATGCTCGAATCAGCTTTGTGAAAAACGGTTATTGGTGAATATTTTTCAGGAATCAATTGCATGGTTTTGTACTTGGATTCAGTACCAATTCCAGAATTTTCAATTGATGGATTTACCGCTGTGTAAAAAACCAAATTTTTTGCTTTTATTGCATGAAAAAAGGCAAAAGGAATATTGGGAATATAAAACATAGGTGTTGGCCAATATTCCCAATTAAATAATTTGTATATGTGTTTTTTAGAGCTCAATTATTAGTTGTTAAACAATCCGTCTAGAAAGGTTTTAATTGTTTTAAAAGCCAACACAATTGTTGTGATAGATAAAATGATTGCAAGAGCTAAAATTAAATAGGCAATCCACATAGAATCTTCCATTTTATTTAAAGCCTTAAAAGCAATATTTAAAGTGATGGGAGAAATTATTAAGAGTAAAGTTAGCACTAATAATTGTTTCACTCCTTTACTTATTAAATTTGGATTAATACTCATTGTTGTAGTTTAAAATTGCGGTTCTAACATTTTTATATTTGTTTAATAATTTAGCAGCAACTTCTTTGTCGATATGCAGTTCATTTGCTAACATATTAATTCCTCTTTTTACCAATTTATCGTTTGATAATTGCATATCTACCATTTTATTTCCTTTTACTTTTCCAAGTAAAATCATGGTTGATGTTGTAAGCATATTTAATACCATTTTTTGGGCTGTTCCAGCTTTCATTCTAGAACTTCCGGTTACAAATTCTGGACCAACAATAACTTCAATCGGATATTTAGAAACCTTAGACAACGGACTATTTTTATTACAAGTGATGCAACCAGTGCTAATATTTTGTTTGTTGCAAGTTTCTAATGCAGCAATTACATAAGGTGTTGTGCCAGATGCTGCAATTCCAACAACCACATCTTTTTCTGAAATATTATGTTGCTGTAAATCAATCCAACCTTGGGTGATAGAATCTTCAGCATTTTCTACAGCTTTTCTGATAGCAATGTCTCCACCAGCAATTAAACCAACAACCAATTCATGTGGCACCCCAAATGTTGGTGGGCATTCAGAAGCATCTAAAACTCCTAATCGTCCGCTTGTTCCCGCTCCTAAATAAAATAACCTGCCACCATTTTTAAGTTTTTCTACAAGTATTTCGGTTAAAGTAGTTATTTGTGGAACTGCTTTTTCTACTGCAAAAGCAACTGTTTTATCTTCATTGTTGATGTTGTTTATCAACATAGAAGCGCTCATCTTTTCTAAATGATTGTACTTTGAATCTTGTTCTGTAGTTTTGATGAAACTCATAAAACCAAAAATAACTAAAAAAGGCGATGTAAAAATTACATCGCCTTTAAATAATCTATTTATTTTTTTAAAATTTCTCTAAAATTGTATTTAACGTTGTGCTTGGTCTCATTTCTTTAGAAGTTAATTCTTCATCTGGATAATAATAGCCTTTGATATTTAAAGCACTTCCTTGAGCTATATTTAACTCGCTAATAATTGTGTTCTCGTTATTTTTTAGCTCGTTTGCAATCGTTGTAAATCTATTTTTAAGTGTGCTGTTTTTATTTTGATTTGCCAAGGCTTCTGCCCAATATGTTGCTAAATAATAATGCGAACCTCTATTATCCAACTCCCCAACTTTACGAGAAGGAGACTTTTTATTATCTAAGAATTTATCAGTTGCATCGTCTAATGTTTCTGCCAAAACTAAAGCTTCTTCATTATCGTTAGTTTGTCCTAAATGTTCTAAGGAAACTGCTAATGCTAAAAATTCACCTAAAGAATCCCAACGTAAATGTCCTTCTTCTAAAAATTGTTGCACATGTTTTGGAGCTGAACCACCAGCACCAGTTTCAAATAATCCACCGCCATTCATTAACGGAACAATTGATAGCATTTTTGCAGAAGTTCCGAGTTCTAAAATCGGGAATAAGTCTGTTAAATAATCACGCAATACATTTCCAGAAACAGAAATTGTGTCTTTTCCTTCTTTTACTCTTTGTAAGGTGAATTCTGTTGCTTCAAACGGAGCTAAAATTCGAATGTCTAAACTAGTTGTATCGTAATTTGGTAAATAGGAATTTATTTTTTTAATGATTTCTGCATCATGAGCTCTATTTTTATCTAACCAAAAAACTGTTGGTGTATTGGTTGCTCTAGCTCTGTTTACCGCCAATTTAATCCAATCTTGAATTGGAGCGTCTTTTGCTTGACACATTCTCCAAATATCTCCAGTTTCTACGTTGTGCTCAATAACAATTTCTCCATCAGAATTTAAAACACGAACAATTCCGTTTGATTGAACTTCAAATGTCTTATCGTGTGACCCGTATTCTTCAGCTTTTTGAGCCATTAATCCAACATTAGAAACTGTCCCCATTGTTGTTGGATCAAAAGCACCATTTTTTTTGCAAAAATCTATAGTTGCTTGATAAATTCCTGCATAAGAACTATCAGGAATTACAGCTTTTGTGTCTTGTTGTTTTCCTTCAGCGTTCCACATTTGTCCAGAAGTACGAATCATTGCTGGCATCGAAGCATCAATAATTACATCACTTGGCACATGTAAATTGGTAATTCCTTTTTCAGAATTTACCATTGCAACTGCTGGATTATTTTTAAATGCTTCTGCAATATCAGCTTCAATTTCTACTTTTTTATCTGCAGGTAATTCTTCTAATTTACCAACTAAATTTCCAAATCCGTTGTTTACATCAACACCAATTTCTTCAAAAGTTTTTCCGTGTTTAGTAAATAATTCTTTAAAGAAAACACGAACTCCATGTCCAAAAATAATTGGATCAGAAATTTTCATCATCGTTGCTTTCAAGTGTAAAGAAAACAATACATTATTTTCTTTAGCATCATTTATTTCGGTTTTTAAGAAATTTATTAATGCTTTTTTACTCATTACAGATGCATCAATTATTTCACCTGATAACAATGGTGTAGATGCTTTTAAAACTGTACTATTTCCATTAGTATCTACGTGTTCTATTTTTACGTTTGTTGCACTTTTTAATGTTACAGATTTTTCATTGTGAAAAAAATCTCCGTCGCTCATTGTTGCAACATGGGTTTTAGAGTTAGAGTTCCAAACTCCCATAGAATGAGGGTTTTTCTTGGCATAATTTTTTACTGCCTTCGGTGCTCTTCTATCAGAATTTCCTTCACGTAATACAGGATTTACTGCAGATCCTTTTACTTTGTTATAACAGTCCATTACTTTTTTATCCTCAGCTGTAATTACTTCATCTGGATAATTTGGAATGGCAAAACCGCTGTCTTGTAATTCTTTTATTGCTGCTTTTAACTGCGGAACCGAAGCGCTTATGTTTGGTAGTTTTATAATGTTAGCTTCAGGAGATTTAACCAATTTTCCTAATTCTGCTAAAGCATCATTTACTTTTTGATCTTGGTTTAAATATTCTGACAAATTAGCTAATATTCTTGCTGCTAAAGAAATATCTTTTGTAGCTATTTCTATTTTAGATGCTTTTGTAAATGCTTGTACAATTGGTAAAAAAGAATAGGTTGCTAAAGCAGGGGCTTCATCTGTTTTAGTATAAATTATTTTAGCAGGTTTTGTCATTGCTTGTGTTTTTATCATTGTTTTTTTTTTGATACTTTTTAATTCGATTTATTTAAATCAGATTAAAATTTTAAAAGCTACAAATTTAGTGATTTATGACGAGAAAATTTCCGTCAAATTATGAATAATGTATTGTGTTAAATGCGAATTTGACAATAAAAGAGGAGAATATATAGGATTTATAATTAATAATAAAAGCCATATCTAACAATTGCTTGTTATGATATGGCTTCTTTGAAATATTTTCCGTTAATCCTGTTGCATTCCTACAACGCTTTACAAGTAGTTATTCAACGAGTGAAGAACTATACCTCAATAAAAAATCAACTTCCTTTATTTCAGTTGTTGAATTGTCTAGCTCTATGTACACATTCTGTATATATGTTGCTAATAATGACAACTCGATGTGTTTTTCAAATTTAAAGAATTCGCTGCTCTCGCTTTGACTTTAAACTTTCGTTTGTTTTCTTTTTACAGAGAAACTCTCTTAAGTTCTAAAAATGAAATATCATTGCTGTAAATCACTTTTACTTTGTTTATGAAAAACGATGATAAAGAACGTTACTTTATTGTTTCCTCGATGTAATATATTGCTTTATCTTACGATTAATTAAAATACTACTTCGTTTCTACATATCAAATATAGAAAACCTTTTTAAAAAACAAAACATTTCAACTAATTAATAATCAACAAGATATAAACACACTTTATTAACATTTGTTCATTAAAAAAGCGTTGTGAAAATCACAACGCTTTTTTATATGGTTCTGGTAAAAGAGAATTATCTTCTTTTTTCAGTAATTCTTGCTTTTTTACCTGTAAGCCCTCTAAAGTAGAAGATACGAGCTCTTCTAACTTTTCCTCTTTTATTTACTTCAATTTTTTGAATTGATGGTAAATTCACTGGGAAAATACGTTCAACTCCAACTGTTCCAGACATTTTTCTAATTGTAAAAGTTTCAGATAAACCAGTTCCTTTACGTTGAATTACAACCCCTCTAAAAAACTGAGTTCTAACTTTGTCTCCTTCTCTAATTTCGTAATATACTGTAATAGTATCACCAGCAGCAAATACTGGGTTTTCGTTTTTTGTTACAAATTCGTCTTGTACAAATTTTATTAAAGATTCCATTTTTTTATTATTTATGGTTTTTCAAAAACCAACTTTCACGATTTTTTCGTCAGAGGTTAATTTTGAGGTTGCAAATTTAGTAAATATTTTATAAAAAGAATAGTTTTACTATATTATTTTTTATACTGATAATTTGTGCAATAGAATATCCAAAATTTACGAACTTCTTTTCCGTTTAAGGTAATAATAATAGGTTGTAGTTCTGTGATGTTTTCAAAGTAACCTTTCAATTCAGATGGGATTTCACCTTTTTTATCTGCATTCTTAAAACGCTTGTCAGAATCTATAAAAAGTGCATTTTTACCAGTTAATTTAGATAAATCATCTCCTAAATAATCAAAATGTAATGCGTTTAAACCAACTATGTTTTGTGCATAAACTTTCTCATCCATAAAGAAATTTAACGCAGCAGATGTTTTGTAATTATCATTTGAAAACACGAATGATTTAGGATAATTCTCTTGAAGTTTCTTTGTTTCTGTAGCCAATTCTTCCCAACCAACCCACGTATCATCACTTTTAATGGGCACTAAATAAAATAAAACTTGTGCGGCAATTAACACATGAAAAACTATGGATGTAATAATTTGTGCTTTTATCAATTTATTGCTGATAAATATTCCTGCAATAATAATTCCTGTAATATATGAAGGCATCATCCAATTTAATTTTACCCAATAAATTGGTGTTAATGCAAAAAAACCAACAAAAGTAGGAACAAAAAACGCAAGCAAGAACAACGTTTTTGCTTTGGGAAGCTTAAACTTTAGCAATGCCCTTTTAATAAACTTAAATGTAAATGTTATAAAAACTGCAAATAAAACGGGTAATAATAAAACCAATTGATGTCCGATAGCTCCGAAAAAGTAACCTGGAGAAATTTTAAATTGTGAAATATTTCCTGTTCTACTAGATCCTTGAAAAGCAAATGAGGCAAAATCATGCTGATAATTCCACCACCAAACCGGGAACGTTACTAAGACAGAAATTACCAACGAAATCCATAACCATGGAGAAATTAATAATTTTCTGTATTGATTAGAAAATACCACAAAAGCTAATAAACCAATTTGCAATAATACCGCTGTATATTTACTGTCAAAAGCTAATCCCATAAAGATTCCTGCAAAAATCCAATGCCATTTTTTTTTATCAAAAATTGCTCTGTACAAACTAATCAACGATAAGGTCCAGAATAATAATAACGGAACATCTGGAGTAGAATTAAATGACAAAACAGTTAGAAACAGCGTAGAACTTATTAAAACCAACGCTTGTAATGCTTTTGTTTTCGATAAAAATAATTTAGCTAATTTGTAAAAACTTAATAATGTGATTGAAGTAACAATAAAATCGGCAAGTTTTACAACATAAACAGTTTTTCCAAAAACTTCAGTAAATCCTCTTAAAATATAGCCGATCATTCCTGGATGATCAAAATACGAAAGTGATAAATTTTCTCCGTAAAAATGATAATATGCATCTTGCGGCATCAATCCCATAAAAGGCAACAGTAAAAAACGGAATAATTGAAACCCAAAAACAATTGTCAATGCTGGATGTTTATGTATAATATTTTTTAACTTATTCATTGAGAAGATCTGGTCTTATTTGTTCTGTTCTTTCGTAGGATTTTTCTGTTCGCCAAGCATCAATTTTTGGAAAATTTCCAGACAATAAAACTTCTGGCACTTTTAATCCTTTGTATTCAGACGGACGCGTATAAACTGGCGGAGATAATAAATTATCTTGAAAAGAATCTGTTAAAGCAGACGTTTCATCTCCCAAAACCCCAGGAATTAATCTAATAATTGCATCACACAAAACTGCTGCTGCTAATTCGCCACCACTTAACACATAATCGCCAATAGAAATTTCTTTGGTAATAAATAAATCTCGCACTCGCTGATCTACACCTTTATAGTGGCCAGTTAAAATGATGATATTTTCTTGTAAAGAAAGTGTATTTATCGTCTGCTGATTTAATGTTTTTGCATCTGGCGTCATGTAAATGACTTCGTCGTAAGTTCGTTCTGTCTTTAATTTAGAAATACAGGTATCAATCGGTTCTAACATTAAAACCATTCCTGCGCCGCCACCAAATTGCGTATCATCTATTTGTCTGTAATTGCCCAAACCATAATCACGTAAATTATGAAAATGAACATCAACCAAACCTTTATCTCTTGCTCTTTTTATGATAGAATAGTCAAACGGACTTTGTATCAATTCTGGAGACACTGTAATAATATCTATACGCATTTGGCAAATGTACGAGTTTCTAGTATTTTATGGAAAGAAGTTTTTAGAGAGAAATTTTTTAAGTTTCGCTAACGGGATTTTATAAGATTTGTGCGACTTAGAAATCGGAGATTTTTCGGACGTAGCAAATCGATTGTTGAATGTTTGTCAGTTCGTTATTTAGTTTAAATCTAAGTATAAATTTTATGAGGTGTTGTGTGTGGTTTTTTTATTCGGATATTCTCTTTTTTAAATCCATTCGTTCGTGTAATATTCTGGTAATTTCAACATAATTTTCATTTAGAGTTCTGTAGAAAATGATATGTCGATTGGTTTTCATTCCGAATAGACTTTGAGTAATCCCATCATAGTTTTTTCCTAAAACTGGATTGTCTGCAATTTCTTGACAAGTTGAAATCAGTATCTCATAATATTTGTCGGCTTGATTTTCAGACCAAACCTCGAAAGTATAATCCCAAATTTTCGATAAATCCTCAACGGCTTTATTGGTCAATTTAAATTTAGCCATTTGAGTGTTTTTTCGATTTTAGAGATTCAAGATGATTTATCGGGTCAAAATCTTGAGCAATTCCGCTATTAATTCCTTCCTGAATGGCATTTCTCAATGCTATTACTTTACTTTCTTCTTCTTCTAAAAGTCTTAATCCTGCTCGAATAACTTCACTAACATTTTTAAATCGACCTTCTCTTATTCGACTTTGAACGAATTGGTCAAAATAATTTCCAAGTGATATAGATGTGTTTTTGTTCATTTTGATAAAATTTTATTCAAATATACCAATAATTGGTATAGTATCCAAATTTCAAATTACTTACAACTTTAATGATATCGAACGTTTTAATGTTTTATATCAAGAGTTAGCGAAAAGTAGCTAAAAACGAGTTTAGAAACAAACCAAATTATTTCTAACTCCTTATATTTACAAAAACTTTTTTTATGAGAATTGTATTTCTTTTTGTTGTCTTGCTGTTGGCAAGTTGTACTAAAAAATCAGAATCCGTAGAAATCTCTGCCATTAAAATAGTTAGAGATACGTATGGTGTGCCTCATATTTTTGCAAAAACAGATGCCGAAGTTGCCTATGGTTTGGCTTGGGCACAATGCGAGGATCAATTTATCACCTTGCAAGAATTGATGGCTGCTTGTAAAGGAATGCTAGGTGAAATAAAAGGAAAAGAAGGTTTGATTGCAGATTTCGGAATTAAATTTATGGGATTGCAAGAAATTACAAAAGCCCATTATGAACAAGATGTAACCGGAAAATTTAAAACCTATTTAGAAAGTTTTGTTGCTGGCGTTAATGCGTACGCAACATTGCATCCAGAAGAAGTAATGCTAGATGATTTGTTTCCAATAACCGGACAAGATGTAATTGTTGGTTATTTATTAGGGAATTTAGAAGTGTCGCATGCTGGACAAGATTTGGCGAAAATAATGAACGGAACGATTTTAAAAGACTTAAATTCTGATGTGCCAAAAGGTTCCAACGGAATTGCCATTTCTAAACGAAAAACAAAAGATAATAAAACCTATTTAGCAATCAATTCGCATCAACCTCTAGAAGGTTGGTATTCTTGGTACGAAGCGCATTTAATTTCTGAAGAAGGAATGAATATTTTAGGTGGAACGTTTGCTGGTGGAATTTGCATTTTTCATGGAGCGAATGAAAATTTAGCTTGGGCGCACACGGTAAATCATGCAGATTTTTCAGATGTGTATCAATTAGAAATGAATCCAGAAAACGACAATCAATATAAATTTGATGGAAAATGGTTAGAGCTGAAAGAAAAGAAATATACGTCTTGGTTTAAATTAGCAGGACCTATAAAATTCCCTATTTCAAAAACAATTTACGAAAGCAAATACGGACCTACTTTTAAAACAGAACAAGGTGTTTTTGCGTGGAGTTTTGTTGTTGGGCGTTCAATAAAAATGGCAGAGCAGTGGTACGAAATGAATAAAGCAACCAATTTTGCTGAGTTTAAAAAAGCGATTGAAATGCGTGGAATTTCTACATTAAATTTTGTGTACGCAGATAAAGAAGATAATATTTACTTTTTAAGTAATGGCGGTTTTCCGTATAGAAATCCAAAATATGATTGGAGCAGAATTTTACCAGGAAATACTTCAGAAACATTGTGGGGAACAGAAACGATTCCTGTAGATAGTTTGCCGCAAGTTTTAAACCCTAAAAAAGGTTGGGTTTTTAACACGAATAACACACCGTATTCTGCAACAGATTCGGTATCTAATTTTAAAGAAACAGCTTTAAATAAAATAATGGGTTATCAATCTAAAGGATTAGAAAACAATAGAAGTAATCGCTTTTTAGAATTGATTTCTCAATATGATAGTTTAAGTTATCCTGATTTTAAACGGATCAAATACGACAATCAATATCCGTCAAAAATGATGACTCCAAAAGCGCTCAATTTAGAAGATTTAATGCGTTTAGATGCTTCTAAATATCCAGATATTTCTGATGCAATTACGCAGTTAACCCATTGGAATCGAAAATCAGATTTAGAGAACACAACAGCAGCATTGTTTATTATTTCTTGGCTAGAAATAGATAGAATAAGAACAGAATCAGGAAGAAATATTCGTTACGGAACCATTACCGAAGAAGATTGTGTAGCAGGAATTAGAAAAGCAAAAAAAGAATTATTGGAAAAATATGGAACTCTAAAAGTACCTTTAAAAAAAGTACAACGATTAATTCGTGGCAATGTAAATTTACCGATGGCTGGAATGCCAGATGTATTGGCAGCTATGTATAGTAAAAAAACGAAAGATGGAACCTACAAAGCTTTCGCAGGAGAATCGTATATAGAATTGGTGCGGTTTGGAAAAAATGGTGTAGAGATAGAAAGTGTTAATACGTACGGTTCATCAGAGAAACCAGAAAGTAATTATTACACTTCAGAAATGAAATTATTTGCGACGCAACAACTTAAAAAAATGACATTGAATAAAGAAGAGGTGTTAAAAAATGCAGTACAAATTTATTCTCCGATGATGATGAAAAATTAAACACTTATTTTTTTTTAGATTGTTGAGATTTTTCTCCTTTTGCAGGCATTGGCCCACGTAAATGAATAATCAATCCGTTTAAAAAATTTCGTAATATTTGATCACCACATTCCATGTATTTTGGATGTTCCTCATTTCTGAAAAAAGCACCTAATTCGCCTTTAGAAACTTTAAAATCTACCAATTTACAAATGTCTATTATATCAGTGTCTCTCAACTTGTGAGCTACACGTAATTTTTTAAAAATATCGTTGTTTGTTAATCCCATAAAGCAAATGTACGAGTTTCAAAAGTTTTATTTAGAAAAGAGTTTTTGAATATTAAAATATCGATAATTGTGACTTTGAAGTAAACTCTTCAAGAAACTTCATTCCTTTGTATGAATTTCCTTTTGAATTCAATTTAGGACTCCATACAGCAATAGAATATTCATTAGGATGAATTGCAATTATACCACCACCAACACCACTTTTACCAGGAAGCCCAACTTTAAAAGAAAACTCTCCAGATTCATCATAAAAACCACAAGTTTGCATCAATGCATTTATTCTTTTAGATTGGCTTTTAGTAAGTATAGTGCTATTGTCAATTATTTTAGAACCTTTATTTGCTAAAAACAAGAATACTTCAGAAAGTTCTTGACAACTCATTTCTAAAGAGCAAAGATCAAAATAGAAATCAAGAACAGATGAAGGTTCATTTTGAATATTACCAAAGGATTTAATAAAATTACATAAAGCTACATTTCGATATCCAACATTTTTTTCTGATGTTGCTATTTTAGCTGAGTAATTTAATTTAGAATTGTTAGAAAGATTTCTAACAAATGCTAAAAAATCTTCTTTTGGATTTTCTAAATTACTAAGAAGAATATCAGAAATTACAATAGCTCCAGCATTAATAAATGGATTTCTTGGAATGCCATTGTCAGTTTCTAGCTGAATAAGAGAATTAAATGCTGTTCCTGAAGGCTCTACACCAATTCTTTCCCATATTTTTTCTCCAATAATTTGATATGCTAGTGTTAGTGATAATACTTTAGCAATACTTTGAATAGAGAATTTTTCAGAATAATTTCCAATACCAAAACTAAGATGGTTAATTGTAGATATATGTACTCCAAATTTTTTTGAATCAATAGTTGATAATTCAGGAATGTAGGATGCTAATTGCCCATCATTATCAATTCTTTCAGTTTCTAAATAGATTTCTTGAATTAAGTCTTTTAAATTCATTTAAAGTAGTTCTATAAATTTGAATTGTTTAAGGTATTAATTTTCAAGCTAAGTTATCAAAAAACAACGAATTAATCCACCATTTGAAAAATGGCTAAGGCATATACAGCAAAACGAGCAAATCGAAATAACCCAAAAAGCATTACGCCTTTTAACGGGTATTTTATCAATCCGCCAGCCATACAAGTTATAGAAAACGGAATCGGTAACAAAGCACCAACTACAATTAAAAAGCCACCCCATTTACTGGTATTTTTTAATTGTTTTGCCATTTTTACTTCTAAGAAATTTTTTATTTTTTCGATTTTTAACGCAGCTTTTCCGATAAAAAATGAAATGATTCCTCCACTATAAGATAAAGTTGCTAGAATAGCTAAAGTGATAATTGGTTCATCTGTTTTTTTAGACCAAGCAATAAAAATTTCTGGCGGAATTAATCCTAAAAAAGATTCTGAAATAAAGAAAACCGATAACACACCAAATGTAGAAAATGTTTCGGTCATGTGTTGCAAACCATCGTTGATGTTGTACACATATTTATTGAATAAAATCAAACCAACAACAACTAAAGCAACAGGAATAATTGCTTTACGCAGACTTCTGCCAACGAACCCATAAAACCCAGTATAAGAATAATATTGGTGTAATAATTTGGTTTTCGATTTTTTTCGAACTTTCTTTCTTTTATTCATTTGCTTGTTTAACTTTCTTTTTAAGCAGCAGCGAAGATACACTATTATTCATTTTTACACGAAATAAAAATATAGTTTTAACGTAAAATTAATAGCTTATAAGTTGGCAATTGCAGCTTCTGCACAACGCTCTCCGTCCATTGCAGCAGAAACGATTCCGCCAGCATAACCACCGCCTTCTCCACAAGGAAATAATCCTTCTATTTCTGGATGTTCTAAATTGTCTTTTCTGGGGATATTTACCGGTGATGAAGTTCTAGATTCTACACCAACAATATTTGCTTCAGAGGTATAATATCCGTGCATTTTTTGTCCGAATGCTTCAAATCCTTTTCGCAATCTTCCGCCAATTATTTTTGGTAATAAAGAGTGTAGTGGAGATGATTTTAATCCGGGTTGATACGAAGTTGGATTTAAGTCTGCTGATAAATTTCCTTCTACGAAATCTGTTAAACGTTGTGCTGGTGCAGTTTGACTTCTTCCACCAGATGTAAATGCCAAACGTTCTAAATCTTTTTGAAATTTTAATCCTTTTAAAGGGCCAAATTTTTCATATTTCGCAAAATCTTTGTCGATATTTAACTCAACAACAATTCCAGAGTTTGCATACAAATTATTTCGTCTGCTTGGCGACATTCCGTTGACAACAACTTCGCCGTTTGCAGTTGCTGCTGGAACGATAAATCCACCAGGACACATACAAAAAGAATACACACCACGTTCATTTACTTGCTGAACTAAACTATACGCTGCAGCAGGTAATAATTCGTCGCGTTTTCCTTCACAATGATATTGAATAGCATCAATAATATGTTGCGGATGCTCTACACGAACGCCCATTGCAAACGATTTTGCTTTGATTGCAATGTCTTTTTTATGTAACAATTCGTAAATATCTCTTGCCGAATGTCCTGTTGCTAAAATCACTGAATTCACAGTCATTTCTGCTCCATTTAGCAATTGAATTGCTTTAATTTTATTGTTCTTAATTATAAAATCCGTTACTCTAGCTTCAAAATGAATTTCTCCTCCGTGAGATAAAATTGTCTCCCGAATAGCCTCAATAATTTTCGGTAATTTGTTGGTTCCAATGTGAGGATGTGCATCGGTTAAAATTTGTTCTGTTGCTCCATGAAAAACCAAGTTCTCAAAAATTCTACGAACATCACCACGCTTTAAACTTCTGGTATATAATTTCCCGTCAGAATAGGTTCCTGCGCCGCCTTCTCCAAAGCAATAATTAGAATCTTCGTTTACAAAATGATCTTGATTAATTGCTTTTAAATCTCTTCGTCTGTCTTGCACATTTTTTCCGCGTTCTAACACAATGGGTTTAAAACCTAATTCTAGACAACGCAGAGCTGCATACATTCCTGCTGGGCCAAAACCAATAATATGAACTTCTTTTGCATTAGAAACTTCTTTGTAATCGAATTGATAATCAGAAGTTTCAGGTGCTGCTTCATTAATATAAACAGCCACTTTGTAGTTAAAGTAAATTTGTGGTTTACGAGCGTCGATAGATTTACGTAATATTTTTACAGCAGAAATGGTAGAAGATTTGATACTTAAATGATGTGCTGCTTTTTTAAGTAAGATATCTGTAACTTTTTCTTCTTTTAACTGAATACGTAATTGTAACTCTTTTACCATGTGGCAAAAATAAGGAAATTCTACTTCTAAATTTTAGTAAGTTCTTTGTAGTTTTATAAGAAGCTTTTAGTAATAAAAACGAATAATCTAAAAAATACGAATTTTTATTTTAACATTTTTTTAACTATATTTGAAAGAGCTTTAAATCAAATCATTTTCTTTGTCTATCTTAATAAAATGAAAAAAACTGCTTTTGTTTTTAACATGTATTCATTTCTTCAAGTGTCTGAAAATAGTAATTTGCAAACAGTATTTGATTCTATTAAATATATAATTTTTCTAATTTGTTTTATTTTAGCGTCGAGTGTGATGATGCTTATACCCGTTGTTTTGTTTTATTCGGTAATTGGTGATTTTATCAAAAAGACTTCATAGTAATAAAATTAAAGAAGAAATGGGTCGAAAAGAAAACAATTCTAAATACTTACAATTTATTTGCGATAAATATATTAAAATTTCTTCTAACTTATTTAAAAATTTTATAGCTCTTGCTACTTGGAATATTTTTTCTTTATTCTATATTATTTTTTGGTTTGAAAATTTTAGTGATGGTTTGAAAGAGTACTTCTATTTTCCGTTTGCTATCTTACAGTCTTTAAGTAAAAATGAAATTTTTGATTCAATATATAAATTTCAATCAAATTGGTTGTTTATGAGTGCAATTATAGTACTTACATTTTCTTTTTCTTTTTTAGGTAAATATATTGGTAGAGATATTGCTGAAAGCTGGGTTAAAAAATTAAATTAACTTTTTAACGCTGTCCATTTTTTAGAACCTCTCTTTTGTTAGATTTCTTTTCTTTTTTTTAAAATAGTATTGCGTTATTAATCTATTATGGTATTATATACAGCTAGTTATATTTTTTAATTTTTTATGATGAAAGTGTAGATCTCATCATTCTATCATTTCCGAAAATGTCTTTTTTTAATTCCGTATTAAAACCTTTTTTAGAAAGTAGTTCAATAATTTCTTTTCCGAGGTATTGATTAATTTCAAAGTACAATACGCCGTTTTCCTTTAAATGATTTTTAGCTAAATCTGCTATTTTGGAATAGAAAATTAAGGGATTATTATCGGTGACAAATAATGCTAAATGAGGTTCGTTTTCTAATACATTTGGTAGTATTTCTGCCTTTTCTAATTCTCGAACATAAGGCGGATTGGAAACAATAACATCAAACTTAATGTCATTTCGAGGAGTTTGCGACGCGGCAATCTCATCCTTTGTTACAGATTGCTTCATTTCATTCGCAATGACGTTTAGCGAGTTTATCTTTAAAATATCTTGTTCAATAAAATTAATTTCAACATTATTTAATTCAGCGTTTTGTTTTGCTATTTTAATTGCTTCAGATGAAATGTCGATTGCAGTAATTGAAACATTTGGTAGATTCTTAGCCAAAGAAATTGGAATGCATCCAGTTCCGGTTCCAATGTCTAAAATAGAAAATTTTTCAACATTAGAATTTTGCACCTTTGCACCTTTATGTCTTTGCACCTTTGTAACTTCTTTGACAATCCATTCTACCAATTCTTCAGTTTCTGATCTTGGAATCAATGTGTTTTTTGTCACTTTAAAAGGTAAGCCATAAAATTCAGTTTCGCCTAAAATATATTGAATTGGTTCTTGTAATTTTAATCTTGATAAAGCATTGAATAAATGTTTAAATTTTTCATCAGAAATAGAGATTTGTGTGTTTAAAGCCAAATCAATTCGCTGTAATTTCAATTCTTTTTCAATCAGCAAAAAGAAAAAAGAATCAATTTCAGTTTGAGGAAAAATAGCAGATAATTCTTTGTTAAAATGATTTCTAAATTCTTTAATTTTCATTGATTTAATTCCGCTATTCATTGATGTTGGTTATTTTAGCCATTAGCCATTTGTCTTGTTTCTCAATTCTTTCATCTTTTTTACAAGTCCTTGATCATCCAAACATTACACGAATAATGCCCTGTGTTTCCAACGGGTTTATCCAAAGAGATAAATCCATTTTTTTTGTACAAAGCGGTTGCAGCTTTCATATATGGCAAGGTTTCTAAATAACATTTTTCAAAACCAAATTTTGTTGCTTTTTGTAAACAAGTTGTAATCATTTTACTTCCTAAACCTAAACCACGAGCTTCAGGTAAAAAGTACATTTTTTGAAATTCACAAATATTGCCATCATAATTGTCTAATTGTGCAACGCCAGCTCCGCCAATAATTTTTCCGTCCAAATCAATTACATAATAAGCAGAAGTTGGTTTGTTGTATGTTTCAAACATATCGTCTAAAGCTTTGTCTTCATAAGCTGTGCCAACTTTTGGAACACCAAATTCAATTAAAACATCTTGAATTACTTTTTTAATCTGTTGATTATCTTTTGATTGAATTTCTCTAATTACTGGTTGATTTGTTTTCACTTTAATACACTATTTTTGCAGGAGCAAGTTATCATTTTTAATTAAAATAATGCACATTTCTCTACACGAAAAACACATGCAACGTTGTTTGCAAATTGCTAAAAACGGAATTGGAACTACAAGACCAAACCCGTCTGTAGGAGCCGTTGTTGTATTAAATGATGAAATTATTGGAGAAGGATTTACATCACCTTACGGAGGAAATCATGCAGAAGTAAATGCAATTGATGCTGTAAAAAATAAATCACTATTGAAAAATGCAACTATTTATGTGACTTTAGAGCCGTGTTCTCATTTTGGAAAAACGCCGCCTTGTGCAGATCTAATTGTAAAAAATCAAATCAAAAATGTGGTTATTGGCTGTGTAGATTCTAATAGTTTGGTTGCTGGAAAAGGAATTGAGCGTTTAAGAAATGCTGGGATTCATGTAGTTGTTGGTGTTCTAGAAAATGAATGTAAAGAACATCACAAGCGGTTTTTTACAGTACAAAATAAAAAGCGTCCGTTTATTATTTTAAAATGGGCAGAAACCAACAATGGGTTTATTGCGCCGTTAAACAAAGAAAGCAATCATCCAATTTGGATTTCCAATCAATATTCACAACAATTGGTACACAAATGGAGAGCAGAAGAGCATGCGATTTTAGTAGGAACAAATACGGTAATTGCAGATAATCCGAAGTTAAATGTTAGAAACTGGAGCGGAAATAATCCAATTAGGATTGTGTTAGATAGAAGTTTGAGAATTCCAAACAGCGCTCATGTATTTGATGGAAGTGTAAAAACAATTTGCTTTACTGAAATAAGAATAGAGAGCCAAGAAGAAAGAGATGTCATTTCGAGCGAAGTCGAGAAATCTCAATTGATTTTTAAGCAAATAAATTTTTCAAAAAACATTGCACAACAAGTCTGCGAAGTCTTGCAAAAATATCAAATTCAGTCTGTAATTATAGAAGGCGGAACGCAAACGTTGCAAACATTTATTGATGCGAATTTGTGGGATGAAGCTAGAATTTTTATTGGTGAAAATGAGTTTGAAAAAGGAGTGAAATCACCAGAAATAAAAGGAAAATTGATTGAAGAAATCAACATCAATAATGATGTTTTAAAAATGTACAGAAATGATTAAGAATATCATCTTTGATTTTGGCGATATTTTTATCAACCTACATAAAGAAGCCACTTTTATTGAGTTGACTAAACTTGGTGTTGATAAAATTTCTGAAGAAATGATGGCAATTGCATATCAATATGAAAAAGGAGAAATCTCTACAAATGATTTTGTTAATTATTTTCATGACGCATTTAAAATTTCTAAAGAAGATTTAATCTTAGCGTGGAATTCAATTTTATTAGATTTTCCAATACATAGATTGCAGTTTTTAAAACAATTATCAGTAAGTAAAAAGTATCGATTGTTTTTGTTAAGCAACACCAATAAAATGCACATTAAATGGATTCAAAATGATTGGGGAGAAAAACGTTACAATGAATTTAAAAATTGTTTTGAGCAGTTTTACCTATCACACGAAATTAATATGAGAAAACCAAATCTAGCTATTTTTGAATTTGTTATGCAAGAAAATAACTTGAAAGCTTCAGAAACTTTTTTTATTGATGATTTAAAAGAAAACACAGATGCTGCAAAAGAGTTAGGAATACAAACTTGGAATTTAATTCCAGGAAAAGAAGATATTGTGGATTTATTAATTAGAAAAGAACTAAAAGTGTGATTTATTTACTATTAAGTGTTTTTTTTTCAACATCGTTATTTGTTATTTTCAAATATTTTGATATCTATAAAATAGATACTTTAAAAGCAATTGTTGTTAACTATATTGTTGCTTTTATTTTGGGTTTTGTATTAGCAGAAGAATCTATTACATTTGCGAATATACCAGATCAACCATGGTTTTTTGGAGCTTTAGTATTAGGATTACTATTTGTGTCTATTTTTTTTGTAATGGCTTTAACAGCACAAAGAAATGGAGTTTCAGTAGTTTCAGTAGCTGGAAAAATGTCTGTGGTTATTCCTATAATTTTTGGAGTTATTTTATACAATGAATCTTTATCAACAATAAAAATAATTGGAATTATTTTAGCAATTGTAGCGGTATATTTAGCTTCTGTTAAAAATAATTTAGAAAAGCATAAAAAAGCTGGATTGCTTTTACCAGTCATACTTTTTTTAGGATCTGGAGCCATAGATGCAACCTTAAAGTATGTAGAAATTAATTTTGTATCAGAAAATGAAGTTTCTATATTTTCTGGAAGTTTATTCGGGTTTGCTGGTGTTTTTGGGTTGATTTTTTTACTCTTTAAAACAATTCAAAAAAGAGAAGTATTTGGAGTTAAGAATTTAATTGCGGGAATTGTATTGGGTATTCCGAATTACTACTCAATTGTTTTTTTAATAAAAGCATTGCAGACAAAAGGCATAGAAAGCTCAACCTTGTTTACTATTAATAATGTTGGTATTGTGGTTGTTTCTACACTCGTTGGATTGTTAATCTTTAAAGAATCGTTTAGTTTAAAAAATAAAATCGGAATTGCATTGGCAGTTATCGGAATCGTTTTAGTTGCTGTAGCTTAATGGAAGACACGTATAAAACCATAGAAAAACCATCAGAAGAAACACTATTTAAAGACAGAAATAGTAAGTTTTTTGGATATGCTTTTCCGGTTTTAAATGAGGATGATGTTAAAAATGCATTAGAAAGTTTAAAAAAGAAACATCATTCTGCACGACATTTTTGTTACGCTTGGCAATTAGGAGTTGAAACCATTTCTTACAGAGCAAATGATGATGGAGAACCAAATAATTCTGCTGGAATGCCAATTTATGGTCAAATTCAAGCTTTTGGTGTAACTAATATTTTAATTGTTTCTGTACGTTATTTTGGAGGAACAAAATTGGGTGTTGGTGGTTTGATAAATGCCTACAAAAATTCGGCACAATTAGCTTTGGAAGCATCAACCATTTTAGATAAGACAATAAATATTGAATACCAATTGTCTTTTGGTTACGATATGATGAATAAAGTAATGCGAATTGTAAAAGAAAAAAACGTAACTATTGTTTCACAGACATTAGAGTTAGATTGTCAATATATTATTTCTGTTCGAAAAAGAGATGCAAACTCAATTTTTGAAACCTTTACCAATTTATACAAAGTAGAGGTTAAAAAACTAACTTAATTTCTCCAAAATATACTCAGGACAACGCATTGGTTTTTTAGTTTCTTTATTGATAAAAGCTAACATTGAATATCCAGTTGTTAAAAGTTGGTTTTTTTGATTAAAAATTTCGTACTCAAATTCAATCTTAACAGTCGGAATTTTTTTTAATGTAGTTTTTACCGTAATTTCATCGTCGAACTCAGCAGATTTTTTAAAATTACATTGTAAAGATACTACTGGAAGCATCACGTTATTTTCTTCCATATTTTTATAAGAAATGCCGAAAGACCTTAACCAGTCTATCCTTCCGATTTCAAAAAACTGTGCGTAGTTACCATGATAAACAACACCCATTTGGTCTGTTTCTCCGTAACGTATTCTAAATGAGGTAGATTTTGTAAACAAGAAATGTGTATTTTTTTATAATTTTCATTCTACGAAAAAAAAAGTTAATAATCAATAGCAAATTCATTTTTTTATACTGAATTTTATTCACACTTTTGTAAAGCTATTGAAAAAGGGTGAAAAGCTCCAAATAAGGAACAAATTATTTAACATTAATATCTGCTAATTTAGAATGACTAAAACTGCTGACTCAGTTTGGAACGAGTGCCTCTCTTTTATAAAAGACAATATAAAGCCGCAAGCATATAAGACTTGGTTTGAACCTATCAAACCAGTTAAAATTTCTGGCGAAGCATTAACAATTCAAGTACCTAGTAAATTTTTTTACGAATGGCTTGAAGAGCATTATATTAAATTACTTCGAGTTGCACTACACAGAGAGTTAGGAAAAGAAGCAAAATTAATTTATGATGTGCGTATGGAAAATACGTACAGTAGTAATAGTCCACAGACAGTTAAAATACCAAGTTCAAATAGAGATCCTTTAAAACCACAAAGAGTAACAGTTCCTTTAGAAACAAAAGACAGAGAGTTAAGAAATCCTTTTGTAATTCCAGGATTGCAAAAAGTTAAAATAGAATCTCAATTAAATCCAAATTACAACTTTAATAATTTTGTTGAAGGAGATTCTAATCGTTTAGCACGTTCTGCTGGAATGGCGGTTGCTAATAAACCAGGTGGAACCTCTTTTAATCCATTATTAATTTATGGTGGCGTTGGATTAGGGAAAACACATATTGCACATGCAATTGGTGTTGACATTAAAGATAAATATCCTGACAAGACAGTATTATACATATCTTCAGAAAAATTTACACAACAATTTATAGATTCTGTAAAATCAAACACTAGAAATGATTTTATTCATTTTTATCAAATGATTGATGTTTTAATTATTGATGATGTACAATTCTTATCTGGTAAAACAGGAACGCAAGATGTGTTCTTCCATATATTCAATCATTTACATCAAAACGGTAAGCAAGTTATTTTAACTTCAGATAAAGCCCCGGTTGATATGCAAGATATTGAGCAACGTTTATTATCTCGTTTTAAATGGGGATTGTCGGCAGAATTACAAGCGCCAGATTACGAAACTAGAATTTCTATCCTTCAAAACAAATTGTATAGAGATGGCGTAGAAATGCCAGAAGATATTGTAGAATATATTGCCAAAAACATCAAATCGAATGTTCGTGAGTTAGAAGGCGTAATTATTTCTATGATTGCACAAGCTTCTTTTAATAGAAGAGAATATTCATTAGAATTGGCAAGACAGATTGTAGATAAATTTGTTAAAAACACCAAAAAAGAAGTTTCTATTGATTACATCCAAAAAGTTGTTTCTAAATACTTTGATATGGATGTGGCAACTTTACAATCTAAAACTAGAAAGCGTCATATTGTTCAAGCACGTCAATTAGCCATGTTTTTTGCTAAAAGAATGACCAAGTCATCATTGGCAAGTATTGGCTCGCAAATTGGCCACAGAGATCACGCAACCGTTTTACACGCTTGTAAAACAGTAGATAACTTAACAGAAACTGATAAGCAATTCAGAAAATACGTAGACGACTTAACCAAGAAGTTAACATTCTAAACTTAACATCATGAGAATTTTAATGGTTTGCTTGGGAAACATTTGTCGTTCTCCATTAGCGGAAGGTATTTTACAATCAAAAGTAAATAAAGAAATAAAAGTTGATTCAGCAGGAACAGCTGGTTATCATGTAGGTCATTTACCAGATGATAGATCTGTAGCTGTTGCTAAAAAGCACGGAATTGATATTTCACATCAACGTTGTAGAAAATTTACGGTAAATGATTTTGATACATTCAATTTTATTTATGTAATGGATCAAGGAAATTATCAAGAAGTAATAAGTTTGGCTAGAAATAAATATGATGAACAAAAAGTACAGTTAATTTTAAACGAAGTTTCTCCGAATTCAAATCAGAGTGTTCCAGATCCGTATTTTGGCGGAGATGCAGGTTTTGAAAATGTCTATCAAATGTTAGATAAAGCCTGTACTATTATTGCTGATAAAATTAAAGATTGATGAAAGGTAAATTATATTTAATTCCGACTACTTTAGGTGATAACGAGCCGTTAGAAGTAATGCCAATTTCTGTAAAAAAAGTAATTGAACAACTCGATTATTTTATTGTAGAAAATGAAAAAACAGCGAGACGTTTTATCAAAAAAATCACACCAAAAAAAGCGCAACATTCATTAAAAATAATGCTGTTAGATAAATACGCAGAAGAGCTTGAAACAAATGCATATTTAGATGTTTGTAATGAAGGAATTTCTGTTGGATTATTATCAGAAGCTGGAGTTCCGGCTGTTGCAGATCCAGGAGCAACGATGGTAAAATTAGCACACGATAAAGACATTCAGGTTGTTCCGTTGGTTGGTCCATCGTCTATTTTAATGGCAATGATGAGTTCTGGAATGAACGGGCAAAGTTTTGCGTTTAACGGCTATTTACCGATTGATAAAACAGATAGAAAAAAAACAATTAAAGAGTTAGAAAAATTATCTAAGGATAAAAATCAATCTCAAATATTTATTGAAACTCCTTACAGAAACGAAAAATTATTAGCAGACTTAAAAGCAACATTAACACCCACCACAAATTTATGTGTTGCTGCAGATATTACATTGTCAACAGAATACATTAAGACAAAAGAAGTGCGAGCTTGGAAAAGCGAAAATCCAGATTTACACAAAAAACCAGCAATTTTTATCATCCATAAAGAACATTAAAAATACAAAAAGTGGAATTTAAAATTCCCTTTACTATTGTATTCTAAAGTTGGAGCAGGAATTTTTATAAAATTAATAGTAGAAAATAGGGTTTTTAAGAATTTAGAGTTCGTTTTTATCTTTGTTAAATCAACATCTAAACTCAAATAAAACTGTCTGTATGGATCTTGAAAAAGCTGATTATTAGGATTAGATTTTCCATACAACATTCCTTCGGCACCATAACCAAAAGCTAGATTTAACCATTTCGGGAAATTACCTTCTTTATTAAAAGACCAGATATTTGCAGAAAGCCAATAGGTTTGTCCGTTGTAATCTTTTAAAGCTTGTTGCAAAAAATTTTTCCCTAAAGTATTTGGTCTAATTTTAGCAAATTTTGTTTGATGAAAAGAATATTTTAATTGTATTCGTTGTTCATTCCATAACAATTCTTGTCCAATTAACAACCCTGTTCCGCTAGCATTTGCTATAATATCGCCCCAAGATGCACCCCATTTTTTTGAAAATCCATCTAGAATTTCTACGGCGGTTAAAAAGGTAAACCCTAGTGTTGCACCATAAATTAATTGATTTTTTTTAGAAACTCCAGCCCAATCTAATACATCCATTCCTGCTTTTCCAACAACATAAGAAGTCATAAAATGCCCCATTTTGTCCATTTGTTTCCACTGATTATTATCATTGATAAATTGAAAATTGGAACGAGGATACTCTGAATACCACAATTTATCCAATCCAATTAAAGCTCCAATTGCCAAAGTAGTTTCTGTAATTGCAACTACATTTCGTCTTTTAATATTTAATGTGTCAGCTTTTTTAAAGAATGAAGAAGTTTGTCCTTGAAGATTAAATGTAAATAGTAAAACAAACAAAAAAAGTATTGAAAATTGCGAATAAAAAATAGATTCCCGATTTCTCAGGAATAACAATTTGGTTCTGCTTTTAGTGTTAATAGTTAACATTAAACTATCTGTTAATTCCTTGCTGATTCATCCAGCGTTGATATTTTATAGCGTTTTTAGTGTGCTGTGTTAAAGAATTAGCAAATTCGTGAAATCCGATGTTATCTACACTTGCGCACATATAATAATAGTTGTGTTTTTTTGAGAATAAAACAGCATCAATAGAAGAAATGTCTGGCATTGCAATTAACGTTGGCGGAATGCCTTTGTTTTGATATGTATTATAAGGAGAGTTAATCGTTAAATCTTTTAATAAAACGCGTTTTACAATAAAATATTCTCCAAATTTTTCTTTCAGCGCATAAATAATTGTTGGATCTGCTTGTAACGGCCAGCCTCGTTTTAATCTATTTAAATACAAACCAGCAACGATTGGTCTTTCATCAATTTTGGCAGTTTCTTTTTGAACAATAGAAGCCAAAGCCATTACTTTTGTTCTGCTTAAATTTAATTTTTTAGCTTGATTGTCTCTTTTTCCATCCCAAAAACGATTGTATTCTATAAACATTCTATCTCTAAATTGTTCTGCAGAGGTATTCCAGTACAACTCATAACTATTAGGAACATACATTCCTAAAGCAGATTTTGTAGTGAATTGATGTTTGCTTAAAAAATCAACATCTTTCATTGCATTTAAAATAGCAATAGAATCTGCTTCAATTTGCTCAGAAACCCTTCCTGCTAAATCTTCTAAAGAATGTTGGTTATTAAACACAACAGTAGTTGGTGTTTGTTGCCCACTTCGTAATAAATTAATTAAATCATTATTAGAAAAACCTTTTGTTATTTTGTATTTACCAGGTTTAATTGCGTCTTGATACTTTTTTCTTTTTGCAACCCAAATAAATGGTTTTACACGCTTTAAAAAAGGTCTTACTTCATTTTCAACATCTTTTAAAGTACTGTTGGTTTTGATGTAAATAAATCCGTCTTTTACAACATTCGGTTTATAAATTTTACCATAAATATTATACACTAAAACACCAGCAATTATTAGTAATAGACTTGATATTAATAATATGAGTTTCTTTTTATTCATGTATTAATTGATATAAAATTTCATCTTTAAAAGTATTATTTGTAAAAATCCAATCTTTTTTTACACCTACTTTTTTAAACTGATGTTTGTTAAAAAGCGCACTACTTTTTGTGTTATCTGAAGTGATATTTGCATACAATTGATGCAAATTTAAATGCGTAAAACAATATTGAATAAACAAAGATAAAGCTTCTGAAGCAAAACCTTTTTGTTGATACTCATTTTGAATTAAAATTCCAACCCCAGCTCTTTTGTGTTGTGGATTAAAATCGAATAAATCAATCATTCCAATTGGTTGATTGTTTGTGTTTTCTTCAATAATTAAACGCAATTGTTTCGCTTCAAAAATATCTAAATGAGCATTTTCTAAATATTGTTTCAATAAAAATTTAGAAAACGGAGTTTGGGTATTACTCAATTCCCAAAAAGATTCATCATTTTCTGTATCAAACAAAAACTGTAAATCTTCTGGTTCTAAGGCTCTTAAATTAATTTTTTGACCACATAGAGACATAGTTGGCATAGCTTATTTTGTTGGTAATTCATTAAAAAAATTATTCACAAAAGTTTTTTGTCCTTCTTTAAATATATTCAAACAATTAAAATTAACGATAATACCTTTTGGAGCTTTTAGTAAATGCATGTAAGTTAATAATTGAGCTTTAAAAATAGGTTTTAATTCTTGAACAGACTTTAATTCTGCAACTAAACAGTTTTCAATAAGTAAATCTGCTCTTAAATTAGCATTAATTTTAATGTTTCTATAAGAAACTGGGATATTTAATTCTGATGAAAAAGAAATCTTTTCGTACTTTAATTCTTCAATTAAACATTGATGATAAATACTTTCTAATAAACCAGGACCTAATTCTTTATGAACATTAATACAACAACCTAAAAAAGCATAGGTTAAATCATCAAGAAATTGTTTAGTTATATTCATAATTCAATTTTTTAGAAATAGTTAAACTATGCGTCTATATGGTCAATATTTATAACTCCTTTAAACACAAAAGTAGCCGGTCCTTTTAGAAAAACATTTTTGTATTGTTTGTTTTCTACATTGAAAGAAACTTCTAATTCTCCGCCCAAAACAAGTAATTTAATGTTGTTTGATTTGGTTTTATTGATTTTGTGCATTGCAATTGCAACTGCAGTAACTCCAGTTCCGCAAGCCAATGTTTCATTTTCAACTCCACGTTCATAAGTTCTAACATTAAAAGTAGATTCATTTATTTGCTCTACAAAATTAATATTGCTTCCTTCGTCTCCATATGTTTTTCGTAATTTTTTCCCATTTGTAAATACGTCATATTTGCTTAAGTTCTCAACTAATTGAACGTGATGAGGAGAACCCGTATTTGTGAAAACATGATTAGTATGAATTTCAACCTTGTTTACATTAATCATTTGCAAGGAAACCAAACCATTTTCTATGCTTGCGTGATGCAAACCATCAATAGCATTAAATGTAGCTTTCTCTGAAATAACACCTAATTTATACGCAAAAGCAACAATACATCTTCCGCCATTTCCGCACATAGTTCCTTCTTTTCCATCTGCATTGTAATACATCATTCTAAAATCTGTTTCGGCGTCATTTTCTAATAGTATTAAACCATCTGCTCCAATTCCAAAATGCCTATCACATAATTTACGAACTAAATTATTGTTGTTTTTAGGGAATGACTGCTCTCTATTATCAATCATGATAAAATCGTTACCAGTTCCCTCGTATTTATAAAAAGTGATATTCATAGTGGCAAAGATAACAATTTATCTACTGAAAAAAGATTGTTAAAACACGGTTAAATATCGTTAAAATGTAGTTAAAACAGATTTGAGTAAAATGTTAAAATAGTATCTTTGAGTAGTTCTTAAAAATAATAAAAAATGAAAAAAACAGCAAGTTTATTAAGTATTGCAATTTTAGGAGGAATTTTAACTCTTAGTGGTTATAAATTGTTAATTGAAAAACCGCAAGTTGTTATAGAACGAACGATTGAACCTTCTTCTCAAGTAGTAAACGCAAAATTTACAAACACAAATTTGCCGACAATAAATTCGCCAACTAATTTTACAGAAGCTGCAGAAAAAACAATTCATTCTGTGGTGCATGTAAAAAATACAGCGATAAAAACACAATCTGATCCCTGGGCAGAATTGTTTTACGGAAGAAGAAGCGGAACAAGAAAATACGAGCAAGTTGGAACAGGAAGCGGCGTTATTATTTCTGAAGATGGATATATTGTAACAAATAATCATGTAATTGATGGAGCTTCTAATTTAGAAGTAACACTAAATAATCAAAAAAAATACAAAGCAGAATTAATTGGAACTGATGCAGAAAATGATATTGCTCTACTAAAAATTAAAGCAGATGCTAAATTGCCGTATATTCCTTTTGCAAACTCTGATGCATTAAAAATCGGCGAATGGGTGTTGGCTGTTGGTAATCCATATAATTTAACATCTACCGTAACTGCAGGAATTGTAAGTGCAAAAGGAAGAGATTTAAAGGGAAACACCAACGTAGATTCTTTTATTCAAACTGATGCAGCAGTTAACCCAGGGAATAGTGGTGGAGCTTTGGTGAATACTCGCGGAGAATTGGTTGGAATTAATACGGCAATTACCTCGAGAACAGGTTCTTTTATTGGCTATTCTTTTGCGGTTCCATCAAATATTGCTAAAAAAGTAATAGAAGACTTAATGCAGTTTGGTAGAGTACAACAATCTGTATTAGGAATAAATATTGACCCAAAATATTCTGAAGAAGGTGTTAGAATTGGAGGGTTGCCAGATCAAAGTGGCGCAAAAAATGCTGGATTAAAAACTGGAGATATCATTAAAAAAGTAAACAATGTAAAAATCTCTAAGTTTTCTGATTTAGCAGGACAGTTAAAAGCAAAAAGGCCAGGAGATTTTGTAAATGTAACTATTGATAGAAATGGTTCGCTTTTGGATAAAAAGGTTAAGCTTTCTAAAAAAAATTTATTTAGGTCAGTAGAAACTAATTTAGATTTAAGAGATTTAACAAAAGCTGAAATGAAAGAGTTGGGAATTTCTTATGGTGTAAAAATTGCTCAAGATAATTCTCAAAGAACAAATGGTTCGAGCATTAAAGGATTTGTAATCACTAAAATTAATAATAAAAAAGTAACAAGGGCTGAACAAGTTGCTGCATTTTTAGATTCAAAAAAAAGATATTCGGTTACAATAGAAATGTTAGATTTAAACAGAGAAATAGTTAAGTATTATCTTAGATAATATATAATAATTATTCATTTTAGAATCCCGCTTTTAAATTTAAAAGTGGGGTTTTTATTTATAAAAAATAGTATTCAAATCGTTATAAATAAGTATTTTTGCACCAAATTTGAAAAATCAACAGATATAACACAACTATGTCAACAACAACAAATTACGAAGATCAAGTATCTTCTCAAGTTAAAACTCGTAGAGCTACTGTAGAATTTATTAATATTGTAAACGATTTATGGTACGATAAATCTATTGAATTGGTATTGTTTAGAAATCAATTACTAGACAAGCAAACGAGTGAAGTTTTAAATTTAATAAACTACGCAAAAGAATTTGTAGCAAAACCAATTACCATTTTTGATGCCTTAGACATTGCAAAAGCAATTCAAAAATTAGATTTACCAGCATCTAAATTAGATATTGGTAAGTTAGCATACGAATGCCAATTAAATGAAGCAGCTTGCGTAGATAAATTAACTTTTGTAAAAAATCAATTAAAAGGCGCAACTGCATCAGAAAATATTGAACCAAAAGATGTGGTTTTATATGGTTTTGGTAGAATTGGGCGTTTATTAGCCCGTGAGTTAATGAACAAAATGGGTAAAGGTTCTCAACTTCGATTAAGAGCTGTGGTAACTCGCGGTAAAATTGATCAAACAGTTTTAGAAAAAAGAGCTTCTTTATTAAGTATAGATTCTGTTCATGGAGATTTTAAAGGAACCGTTCAGGTTGATGTAGAAAACAGTGCTTTAATTATAAACGGAACAACAGTATATATGATTTCTGCAAATCAACCAGAAGATATTGATTATACAGCTTACGAAATTAACGATGCTTTAATTATTGATAATACGGGAGCTTTTAGAGATAAAGAAGCATTGAGCAGACATTTAGTTGCAAAAGGAGCAAGCAAAGTGTTGTTAACTGCGCCAGGAAAAGGAGTTCCAAATATAGTACACGGAGTAAATCACAAAGAAAACAATCCAGATAAAATAGATATTTTTTCAGCAGCATCTTGTACAACCAATGCAATTACGCCAGTTTTAAAAGTGTTGGAAGATAGTTTTGGAATCAACAAAGGACATTTAGAAACAATACATGCATACACAAACGATCAAAATTTGGTTGATAATATGCATAGTAAATATCGTAGAGGTAGAGCAGCTGCTTTAAACATGGTAATTACAGAAACTGGAGCTGGAGCAGCAGTTGCAAAAGCGTTGCCAGCATTGGCGGGTAAATTAACTTCAAATGCAATTCGTGTTCCTGTACCAAACGGATCTTTAGCTATTTTGAGTTTGCAATTACATTCGGATGTTACTGTAGAATCTGTAAATGCAATCATGAAAAAATATGCTTTAGAAGGCGATTTAGTTGAGCAAATTAAATATTCTATAGATAATGAATTGGTTTCTTCTGATATTGTTGGCTGTTCTGCGCCATCAATTTTTGATAGCAAAGCAACTATTACAGACGGAAATAGTATTGTAATTTATGTTTGGTATGATAATGAATACGGATACTCTCATCAAGTAATTCGTTTGGCAAAACACATCGCAAAAGTGAGACGTTTTACGTATTATTAGTAGACAGAAAACACAAAATAATTTTTAAAAACCGAAACAAATTTGTTTCGGTTTTTAATTTTGAAGCTATTTCCTGACTGGACTGGAATTTCTATCCTGCAAGGTTTTCTTTAACCTTGTAGGTATTGTAATTTGGTTTTTTAAAAAAAATATAAATATGTTTAAAACCTTGCGGGTTACGTTTAATTTATAAATGGATAGATATTATTCTATTCTTCCTCGAAAAAATCAATTGTAGCTTCAAATTCTTCATTTAAAAATTCGTTTTTACTCATCCAATAATCAGAAGTTGTCATTTTATAATTTGTGTCTTTTTTTTCAAGTTCCCAAATTACATCATTGGCTTGTTCAAAAGGATTAATGGCATTTACTTGATCTCCAAATAAACGTAGTACAACAGCATGATTGTCTAGATTTTTAGCAAAACATTTTAGCACAATTTCTTTGGTAATAGCTGCTTCGGCATTTTGTAATGGAGTAATTTCAAAATCTACAACAGTTGCTTTTGTATTGTAAAACTTGCCATTATACGCTTTGTATAACAACTGATTGATGTTAAAAAGATCTTTGTGTAAATTAATTTCTGGATATTCTTCCGAAATTTTATCCAACAACATTTCATGCGATAACTGTTCAATTTGTCCCTCGTTTAAATGATTAGAAAGTTTGTATTCTAACACAATAGCAGCAGCTTCATTTGGCTCAAAATCTGTAATTGCCATAAAAAGCAATTCTTTCAATTCATTAATGTCATTAACTTCTTCATTCGGAAAATCGAATCTTTCTAAGAGTACTTTATAATCATTAAGATTCCAAGAATTTTCTAGTTCTTCAACTGTAGAAATTTTGTGTATTTTTATAGCGTATTTCATTTTTTTTAAATCATTTTTGAATGAATATAAAATATACGAAATTTTAACGCCAAAAACAAGATTTATTATAGATAATATGACCATTCAAGAAAGAATACAACAACTTCGCGAAGAGTTAAATTTACACACATATAGTTATTATGTGTTAGACAATGCAACAATTTCTGATTTTGAATTTGATATTAAATTAAAAGAATTAGAAAAATTAGAAACAAAATATCCAGAATTTTTCGATGCCAATTCTCCAACACAAAGAGTTGGTGGAGAAATCACTAAAAATTTTGAAACGGTTACACATAAAAACCGAATGTACTCGTTAGATAATTCGTATTCTAAAGACGATTTATTAGATTGGGAAAAACGAGTTCATAAAGTGTTAGGAACAGAAGATGTTGAATTTACGTGCGAACTAAAATACGACGGAGCTTCTATCAACTTAACTTTTGAAAACGGGCAATTTGTAAAAGCGGTTACGCGTGGCGATGGTTTTCAGGGTGATGATGTTACTGCAAATATTAGAACTATAAAGTCGATTCCTTTAGTGATAAATGAAGACTTTGTCTCCGATTTTGAAATGCGTGGAGAAATTATTTTGCCGTTAGATGGTTTTAATAAAATGAACGAAGAGCGTGTAGAAAACGGAGAAGAAGAATACAAAAACCCGCGAAATACGGCAAGCGGAAGTTTAAAATTACAAGATAGCGCAGAAGTTGCAAAACGACCTTTAGATTGTTTGTTGTATCAAATTGTTACTTCAGATCGCAAATACAAAACACATTTTGAAAGTTTAGAAAACGCCAGAAAAGTTGGTTTTAAAGTTCCAAATACAATTGCATTTGCAAAAACAATTGATGAAGTTTTTGACTTTGTTAATTATTGGGATTCTAAACGTCATGATTTGCCTTATGAAACTGATGGAGTTGTTGTTAAAGTAAATAATTTACAACAACAAGAAGAATTAGGATACACAGCAAAAGCACCACGTTGGGCAATTGCTTACAAATTTAAAGCAGAACAAGTTTCTACAATTTTACACGAAATTACGTATCAAGTTGGTCGAACAGGAGCAATTACTCCAGTTGCAAATTTAGAACCTGTGCAGTTAGCGGGAACTATTGTAAAACGTGCTTCGCTGCACAATGCAGATCAAATTGAAAAGTTAGATATTAGAATTAATGATACTGTTTTTGTAGAAAAAGGCGGAGAAATTATTCCAAAAATTATTGCGGTAGATTTCACAAAACGTCCGCTAAATTCTGAGCCAACAAAATATGCTACACATTGCCCAGAATGTAATACCGCATTGGTAAGAACTGATGGAGATGCAAAACATTATTGTCCAAATGAATTTGGTTGCGCACCACAAATTACAGGAAGAATTCAGCATTTTATCAGCAGAAAAGCAATGGATATTGATGGTTTGGGTGGAGAAACAGTTGATTTACTACGAAAAGAAGGATTGATTGAAAATTATGCAGATTTGTATGATTTAAAAGTTGAGCAAATTATTCCGTTAGAAAGAATGGCAGAAAAGTCCGCTCAAAATATGATTGAAGGAATCGAAAAATCAAAAGAAATTCCGTTTGAAAAAGTATTGTTTGCCTTAGGAATCAGATTTGTTGGAGAAACCGTTGCAAAGAAGTTGGCAAAACATTTTAAATCAATCGATAATTTAATGTCAGCAGATTTTGAAACGTTAATTTCTGTGGATGAAATAGGCGATAGAATTGCGCAAAGTATTATCGATTTTTCGAATGATTTAGGGAACATTCAGTTAATTAATCGATTAAAATCATCTGGAGTGCAATTAGAAGTTTCAGTCGAAAGTCTAGAAAATCAAACAAATAAATTAAACGGAAATGTGTTTGTAGTTTCTGGAGTTTTTTATCAGTTATCTAGAAACGAACTCAAAAAAGCCATTGAAGATAATGGAGGAAAAGTAAGTTCTTCTATCTCTAAAAAAACAAATTTTGTAGTTGCAGGAGATAATATGGGACCAAGTAAAAAAACAAAAGCAGAAGATTTGGGTGTTGCAATTATTTCTGAACAAGATTTTATTGATATGATTACTTAGAAAGTTTATTACATTTCCATTTCTTAAAAGTTTAAATATTAATTATAACGATAAATAATGACCAAACAACTTAAAATTACTCTTGTAGCCACACTATTTTTTATTGCAGCAATTGCAGATATTTGGGGAATTATTGGCGAAAATGAAACGATGAAAACAATTGCAAAACCAATGTTGCTCACCTTGTTAGCTTTGGTGTATTTGGCATCTGTTAAACAACCCATTTTTTGGTATGTTTTAGGAATGTTTTTCAGTTTTGTTGGCGATGTGTTGTTGATGTTTGAAGGTGCTAAATTTTTTATGTTTGGGCTTTCTGCATTTTTATTGGCTCATGTCATGTATATAAAAGTTACCTCAAGTTTTTTACAAAGAGATTTAACAGTTAAAATAATTTCTTCTTCTTTACCGTTTGTGATTTTCTTCGGAATTTTACTATATTTAATTTACCCGAATTTAGAAGGAATGTTAATTCCTGTTGTAATCTACGGAATTACAATTTCTACTTTTGGTTCTGTCGCATTGTTAAATTATAGAGGAGAAAAATCTACAGAAAATTTGTGGTTATGTATTGGTGCAATTCTTTTTGTTTTATCCGATAGTTTAATCGCATTAAATAAGTTTTACGAACCCAACGAAATTTACGGAGTTGCTATTATGATAACCTATATTTTGGCACAATTTTTAATTTGTAAAGCACTCATTGTAAAGACAAATAATGCTGCATAAAAAAGACGATTTTTATTCAAAAACCATCTTTTCATCTTAATAAGAAATTTTATTCATAACATTTATTTTTCTCTTATAAAAGGGATTTCTTTTTTGTTTAGTATCAATAAAATGACTGCTGCTAAAAAAGTAATAACTGCACTAGTAAACAATGCGCCACAATCATTATTAAATTCAATTGCAAGAATTGTTAAATGCGATATAATTGCTCCGCTCATTAATCCGATAGTTAGCAAAGCACCAAGCCACGTTTTTTTTTGGAATAAATAATAAAATAGCAGCAATTAATTCTAAAATTCCAGTTGTAAATCTCATTAATGTTTCACTCTCTCCAGCAATTGTAGTAAATAAATTGATGCTTTCTTCTACGCAAGAAAATTTAAAATACAAAGTTTGCAACATGATAAAAGCAGCAAATACTTTTAAAACAATAGGAAATATTTTTTTCATTATCTAAAGATTTAAATGTTTAGGCGTTGTTTTTTAAAATCGCTTACACCAAGATACTTTTTCCTTTAGAAGTTATATTTTTTTCTTGATCAAAATAGAAATCTATACGTCCAAGATTTATACCATAAGAACCTACTTGATTAACCAACATGTTTTGATTGTTACTATTTTTTACAATCGTTGGTTTTGGTAAAAAAGTATGTGTATGTCCTCCAATAATTAAGTCGATATTCTGGGTTGCTTTTGCTAAATTTAGATCAGAAATAATTTTAGGATTTCTTCTGTAATAATAACCCAAATGCGATAAACAAATAACCAAATCGCATTGTTGTTCTTCTTTTAAAATTCTGCTCATATCTTGAGAAGTTTCAATAGGATCTAAATACTTGGTTTCTTTATACATTTTTGGGTTTACCAAACCTTCTAGTTTAATTCCTAAACCAAAAATTCCAATTTTAATTCCGTCTTTTTTAAAGATTTGATACGGTTTTACATGCGTGTCTAAAACCGTGTTTTTAAAATCGTAATTTGCAGAAACAAAATTAAAATTAGCATTTGGTAGTTGCTTGTATAAACCATTTATAGAATTATCAAAATCATGATTTCCAATGGTTGCCAAATCATATTTTAGCATGCTCATTAGTTTAAATTCTAATTCGCCACCAAAATAATTAAAGTACGGTGTTCCTTGAAAAATATCACCAGCATCTAATAATAATGTATTCGGATTTTCTTTTCTTATAGTTTCAATTAATGTTGCTCTTCTTGCAACACCACCTTTATTTGCATATTTGTAATGCGTTGCTTCAAAAGGTTCTACATGACTGTGTGTGTCGTTGGTGTGTAAAATTGTAATATGTTTTTTTTCTTTTGTTGTAAAAGAAGGTAATGTTAAACTGCCAATTGCTGCTAAAGAAGCTGCTGCTGATGTTTGTTGAATAAATTTTCTTCTGTCCATTTTATTTTCTTTTAAAACGATTGTCTAAAACAGTTTTTACAGTATCTACACTTTTAAAAAAATCTACAATTGCATTGCGCATTAAATAATCTAATTTGTAAATGTTCATTGGGTTTTTAAAAAACACCATATTATCGCCACCACTTTGTAAATAATCTGTAGTTAAAACAAAATAGCTTTTATTTTTATCAAATTTTTTGTGATTTATAAATAACTGATATCCTTTTTTTGTGATTGTTAATTGTATTTGTTTAGATAATGGATGTGCAGTTTTATTTGTGATTAAATAATTGATGAGTTCTACTATTTTATCGCCAGATAATTTAACAACAACAAAAACATTGTCAAAAGGCATCAACTCAAAAGCATGTTTGTTGGTAATATTTCCTGCTGGAATTCCTGCTCTTATTCCGCCATAATTAAATAGTGCAAAATCTATGTTTTTACCAGTTTCTTTATAAAATAGGGGGTTTGCTCTTTCGTAAGATAAATCTGCTAATAAATTTCCTAAACTACTTTCTAAATCGCCATCAGTTCTTACAATGTCTTTTGGAGTGTAAGAAATTTTAGTATTTATTTCTTTAATCATTTTTTCTTTAAACGGAGCAATTGTTTTCGTAATATCGGTGTTAGAAGCAAAACTAGAATCAATTACTATTATTTTTGCAGTTATTTTAGTGACTACTTGTTTTTCTTTTTTACAAGAAAAAATTAAAAAGCTAAAAAAAAATAGAGAAGCAATTCTTTTCAATGTTGTGCGCATGTTTTTTTAGTTAAATTTGTAAGTAACGAATATACAATTTTTGATTATAGAATTTTATGGCTTTCGGAAAATTTAAAGAACAAGCTTTACTAAAGAAGTTTCAAAAGGAATTAAACTTAATTCCGGATATAAGAACACCAAATTCTAAAGAAATTCATTCAGTTGCCATTTTAACAAACAATGCTTTGTTTGAAGAAATTGATATTGCAGAACAAATTAAAAATAGTATCGAGTCTGTTAGGAATGTACATATTTATAGTTATAAAAAGTATAAAAAAACCGATCCAATTACGTATAAACATTTTACAGAAAAGGATATTGATTGGAATGGCAATATAAAAGACCCAAGTTTAGAAAGTTTTTTAGAAAATCCGTTTGATTTGCTAATTGGGTATTTTGATATAAATAATTTGTATTTAGAATATTGTGCACTAAAATCAAATGCTACTTTTAAAATAGGTTTTGCAAAAGTAAATGATAAATTATTTGACTTGGTTGTTTCTGAAGACCCTAAAAAAATAGATAGTTTTATAGAAGTTATCAAAAAATACCTTGAGTTATTACATAAAATATAACATTCAGTTTTAAAATTAACAACTCATAAGAATTCGTTATATTTCGTTTTAGCATACATTTTATAACTAATTATTTATTGTAATGACTAAGCAAAACATTAAATTTGTTTAAAATTTATAAAACTTTAAAAAATGCAAAAATTTGTTGGTACTGGAGTTGCATTGGTAACCCCTTTTAATTTGGATAAATCAGTAGATTTTGATGCGCTTAAAAAATTAGTTGAATTTAATATTGATAATGGAATTGATTATCTTGTAATTAACGGAACAACTGGAGAAAGTGCAACCATAACAAAAGAGGAAAGAAAAGAAATTATAAAAGAAATTACTAATGTAAACTACAAAAAAGTTCCATTAGTTTTAGGAATAGGAGGTAATAATACTGCAAGCGTTATTAATGAAATCCAAACTACGGATTTATCACAAATTGATGCTATTTTATCAGTTGCGCCTTATTATAGTAAACCAACACAAGAAGGTTTTTATCAACATTTTAAAGCAATTGCTTTAGCTAGTGCTAAACCAATAATTTTATACAATGTTCCTGGAAGAACTGCTAAAAATATGGATCCAGCAACAATTATTCGCTTAGCAAATGATTTTGAAAATATCATTGCAGTAAAAGAAGCAGCTGGAAATATACCGCAATATTTAGAGTTGATTAAAAATAAGCCTCAAGATTTTTTAATTATTTCTGGAGATGATGATTTAGCGTTAACAACTGTTTTAGCTGGAGGTTCTGGCGTTATTTCTGTCATTGGCCAGGCATTTCCAAAAGAGTTTTCTACACTAATTAATTTTGGATTAGAAGGTAAAAACAAAGAAGCGTATGAGATTCATTTTAAACTAATTGAAATTATTAATTTAATATTTACAGAAAATAATCCGGCAGGAATAAAAACCGTTTTACAAGAGTTAAACATTACTTCAGATGAAGTTCGTTTACCTTTAGTAAAAACAACAAGTAAATTACAAAAAGAAATCACTAATTTTGTAACAAATTTTTAATACAATAACCATGTTAACAAGCAAAATAGAAACAGCATTAAATAATCAAGTAACAGTAGAAGCAGAGTCGTCGCAAGTATATTTAGCAATGGCTTCTTGGGCAGAAAAATTAGGTTTCGAGGGCGTTTCTCAATTTATGTATGCACATTCTGATGAAGAAAGACAACACATGTTAAAATTGATAAAATTTATAAATGAACGTGGTGGACATGCTAAAGTTGCTGAACTTTCTGCTCCACCAATAGAATTTGGATCTTTTAAAGACATGTTTCAAACATTATTTGATCATGAAGTGATGGTTTCTAAAACTATAAATGATTTGGTAGATGTTTCTTTACAAGAAAAAGATTATGCAACTCATAATTTTTTACAGTGGTATGTTTCTGAACAAATAGAAGAAGAAGCGTTAGCAAGAAATATTTTAGATAAAATTAACTTAATTGGAGATGATAAAAGTGGTTTTTATTTGTTTGATACTGATATCAAACAATTAATCGAAAAGACAGCAAATCCACAGGTTTAACATTAACAAACTTTTAGTAAAACTATAAGAATCTTTTAAGGGTTTTTATGGTTAATTGCGCTTTACAATTTTACTGTGTTAAAATCGTTTTATTAATCCATAATTAATCACTAATTTTGCCAAATGTTTAGAATGAAGAATTTACTTTATATTGCTTTTTTAGGATTACTTTTTACATCGTGTAGCGAGTACCAAAAAGTATTTAATAAAGGTACTGTAGAGCAGCAATATGTTATGGCTGTAAAGATGTACGAAGCTAAAAAATATAACAAAGCCTTAGATTTATTTGAAAAAATCACATCTTCATATAGTGGTAAACCTCAAATGGAACGTATTCAATTTATGATTGCACAATCTAATTTTAATACAAAAAATTATGATTTAGCGGGTTATTATTTCCAAAGATTCACTCAAAATTATCCAAAAAGTTCTAAGAAAGAAGAAGCAGCATTTTTATCTGCATATAGTTACAAACTGGCTTCTCCTGTTTTTAGCTTAGATCCGAGAGATACCAATAAAGCATTAGAAGCTTTTCAATCATTTATAGATGCCTATCCAGATTCTGAAAGATTACCAGAAGCAAATAAATATTATCAAGAGATTAGATATAAATTACAAAAGAAAGCTTTTGAAGTAGCAAAAGTATATTATACTACTGCAGATTATGATCCTGCAAGAAATTACCGAGCAGCTATTGTGGCATTTGATAATTTATTAGAAGATTACTTAGGGTCAGAATTTAAAGAAGAGGCATTGTATTATAGACTTAAAGCATCACACGATTTAGCTTTAAGAAGTTCATTAAGAAAGAAACAAGGAAGAATTAAAGAAGCTATAAAAGCATACGAAAAATTAAAAAGGAACTTTCCTAAAACGAAGTATTTAGACGATTCTGATAAAATGTTAGCCAACTTAGAAAAAGAACAAAAACAATTAATAAAAAGTTAATTATGGATTATAAAGAAACCAACGCACCAGTAACAACTATTACGTACAATAAGGGTGCTATTGAAGCTCCAACTCAAAATATTTATGAAGCCATAAATATTATTGCAAAAAGAGCTACGCAAATTAATAGCGATTTAAAAACAGAATTATTAGATAAATTAGATGAATTTGCTACTTATAATGACAGTTTAGAAGAAGTTTTTGAAAACAAAGAACAAATCGAAGTTTCTAAATTCTATGAAAAATTACCAAAAGCTACTGCAATTGCTGTAGAGGAATGGTTAGACGGTAAAGTTTATTATAGAACTCCAGAAACAGAGTAAATGTCTGTTTTAAGCGGTAAAAAAATTTTACTAGCAATTACCGCAGGTATTGCCGCTTATAAAACGGCCAGTTTGGTTCGTTTATTTATAAAATCTGGCGCAGAAGTTAAAGTAATAATGACACCTGCGTCAAAAGATTTTATCACTCCACTAACACTTTCAACACTTTCTAAAAATCCAGTTTCATCTACTTTTTATGATAAAGAAGATGAGAATGAAATCTGGAATAATCACGTAGATTTAGGTCTTTGGGCAGATATGATGTTGGTTGCGCCAGCAACAGCAAATACCTTGTCTAAAATGGCAAACGGAACTTGTGATAACTTAGTAATAGCAACGTATTTGTCTGCTAAATGTCCAGTTTATTTTGCGCCAGCAATGGATTTAGATATGTATCAACATCCATCAACAAAAAACTCTTTAGAAAAACTACAACATTTTGGTAATATTTTAATTCCTGCTACAAGTGGTGAATTAGCAAGTGGTTTGATTGGAGAAGGAAGAATGGCTGAGCCAGAAGATATTGTTTCTTTTATAGAAAATGATATGCTATCTAAACTACCTTTAAAAGGAAAAAAAATATTAATTACAGCAGGACCAACGTATGAAGCAATAGATCCAGTTCGTTTTATAGGAAATCATTCTAGCGGAAAAATGGGATTTGAAATTGCAAAAGCAGCAGCAAATTTAGGTGCAGAAGTTGTTTTAATTTCTGGTCCATCAAATCAACAAGTTCAACATTCATTTATCAAAAGAATCAATATTACTTCTGCAGCAGAAATGTATGATGCAGTTCATAAAGAATTTGTAAATGTAGATATCGCAATTTTATCTGCCGCAGTTGCAGATTATAAACCTAAAAATGTTGCAAGTCAGAAAATAAAAAAGACATCCAATTCGTTAGAGATTCAGTTAGAAACAACAAAAGATATTTTAGCTTCTTTGGGAGTAATAAAAAAACAACAATTTTTAGTTGGATTTGCTTTAGAAACAAACAATGAAATTGAAAATGCGAAAGGGAAATTACAACGAAAAAATTTAGACATGATTGTACTAAATTCTCTACAAGATAAAGGAGCTGGTTTTGCGAAAAACACCAATAAAATAACGATTATTGATGCTGATTTAAAAGAAACACCTTTTAAATTGAAAGAAAAATATGAAGTTGCAAATGACATACTTAATGAAATATTAAAAAGAATATCTTAATTTTTGATGTCTCCTCGAGCGCAGTCGAGAGTTTTAAGATAGATTTCGACTGCGCTCGACCCGACATTGTAATAATACTATAATTTATGCGTGTAATTTTTCTTTTATTTTTAGGTATAATATCCGTTTTCACAATAAATGCTCAAGAATTAAACGCATTAGTTACGGTAAATTCTGATAAAATTTCAGGATCAAACAAACAAGTTTTTACCACATTACAAACTTCACTTACAGAGTTTATCAATCAAAAAAAATGGACAAATAATAATTTTAAACCACAAGAACGAATTAATTGTGCGTTTACAATTATTATCAACAAACAACCAAGTTCAAGTCGTTTTGAAGCAAGTATTCAAATTCAGGCTGTTAGACCTGTGTACGGAGCTTCTTACACAACGCCAATATTAAATATTAATGATTTAGATTTTAATTTTAAATACAATGAGTTTCAGCCATTTAATTATAATGAAACTATTTTTGAGTCTAATTTAATTTCTATAATTGTGTTTTATGCGAACGTAATTTTAGGTGTTGATGCAGATACATTTAAATTAAACGGCGGTACTACGTATTATCAAAAAGCAAAAGATGTAGTATTGTTAGCGCAACAAAGTGGCGGTTCTGGTTGGACAGAAGAAGTTGGTAAACAAAACCGTTATACTTTAATTGATAATTTAACTTCTGCTGAATTAACAGGTTTTAAAAATATTTTATATACGTATTATAGACTTGGAATGGACGAGTTTTCTAAGGATAAAAATAAAGCAAAGTCTACCATAGAAAGTGCTATTTTACAATTAGAACCTTTATATAATAAAGTAATTGGAAATCAGATTATTCGGTTTTTCTTTGATGCCAAAGCAGATGAAATTGCAAACATATTTTCTGACGGACCAAGAACCAACAATACTTCTAAAATGAAAAGCTTGTTGCAAAGAATTTCTCCAACAAATAATGATAAGTGGCAAAAAATTAAGTAAATTTAGATTTTAAAATTATTTAGTTGTTAACATCACTTTCCATACAAAACTACGCGTTAATCAATCAGTTGTCTATTGATTTTAATAATGGTTTGTCTATTATTACTGGAGAAACTGGTGCAGGAAAATCTATTTTATTAGGCGCACTAGGCTTGGTGTTGGGAAATAGAGCAGATACAGCTACCTTAAAAGATACTTCTAAAAAATGTGTAGTAGAAGCACATTTGGCAATTTCTAATTATAATCTTGAAGACTTTTTTAATTCTGTTGATATCGATTACGAAGCAAACACAATTATAAGACGAGAAATTTTACCTTCTGGGAAATCGCGTGCTTTTGTAAATGATACACCAGTAAAATTATCGGTGTTAAATGAATTAAAAGCAAAGCTGATTGATGTGCATTCTCAACATCAAACATTAGAATTGTCTGATGCTGATTTTCAGTTTCACATTCTGGATGCTTTGGCAAAGAACACACAAAAATTAGCTTCTTATCAACGTGGATTACAGCAATTAAAAGTGTATCAAAAAGAATTATTAGAATTAGAAACAGAACAACGCGAGGCAAATCAACAATACGATTATAATTTACATTTATTTAATGAGTTAAATGAAGCTAATTTAATAGCTGATGAACAATTAGAATTAGAAGAAAAACTAGAAAAATTAAACAATGTTGAAGAGATTCAATTAAACTTATCTGAAGCGGTTCATATTGCTTCTGCTGATGAAATCGGAATTCAGACTTTGTTAAATACGTTGGAAAATAGATTGCAAAAAATCGCGCCATTTTCTAAAGAATATGAAGAAATTTCAAACAGAATTACGAGTATAAAAATTGAGTTGGATGATATTGTTGCTGAACTTGAAGATGCTACTGAATCGATAGATTCAAATCCGAATGAATTAGAAAAACTAAATGACAGATTGCAGTTGATTTATAATTTACAGAAGAAACATTATGTAAATGCGATTCCAGAATTGTTAGAAATTCAAGAAGCTTTGTCCGTAAAAGTAGATCAAGTAGAAAACGCAGAAGGAATCATCCATAAAAAGCAAAAAGAAATTCAAGAAGTTTCTACGAAATTAGACGAAGTAGCAACACTCATTTCATCAGCTAGAAAAAAAATAATTCCGAATTTAAAGAAAGAATTAGAATGTTTATTGTCAGAATTGGGCATGCCAGAAGCACGTTTTTCTATCGAGTTATCAAAATCAGATTCTTTTTTATCAAACGGAAAAGACAAACTAAACTTTTTGTTTTCTGCCAATAAAGGCGGTAGTTTTGGAGAGCTTAAAAAAGTGGCGTCTGGAGGAGAATTGTCTCGAATTATGTTGACAATTAAAAAGATATTATCAGAAAACACACAATTACCAACCATTATTTTTGATGAAATTGATACCGGAGTTTCTGGAGAAATTTCTAATAAAATAGCAAAAATAATGCAGCAAATGTCAACCCAAATGCAAGTAATTACCATTACGCATTTGCCCCAAATTGCAGCAAAAGGAAATCAGCATTACAAAGTTTTTAAAGAAGATGTTGCTGGCGTTACTACAACCAATTTAAAACAATTATCTGAAGACGAACGCATTGTAGAAATTGCCGAAATGTTAAGTGGAAAAGATATTTCAGATTCTGCAATTACACACGCAAAAGAATTATTGAATTAGAAGTTTAACGAAAAAAAATCATGTTAGGACTTAGAACTACAATTTATAAAGTTTCAGATTTGCAAAAAGCAAAAGAATGGTATTCGAAAGCTTTTGAAACTAAAGCCTATTTTGATGAAGTTTTTTATGTCGGATTTTCGATTCAAGGTTATGAATTGGGATTGTTGCCAGAAGAAAAGAGTGAAAAAAAATCTGATAACGTTCTAAGTTATTGGGGTGTTGAGGGAATAGAAGAAACCCATAATCGGTTTATAAAATTAGGAGCAACAGAACATGAAAAACCAAACAATGTTGGTGGCGAATTAATGGTTGCTTCGGTTAGAGATCCTTGGAATAATGTTATTGGATTTATTTACAATCCATATTTTAAACTCCCAGAATAATTTGAAACTCAACTTCTCCATCATAATTCCTGTGTACAATCGTCCGAATGAAATCGACGAATTATTGGAAAGTCTTATACAACAAGATTTTTCTGATGATTTTGAAATCTTAATTATAGAAGATGGTTCTACAGAAAAAAGTGAAACAATTGTAGAGAAATATCAAAAACAACTCAATTTAAAATATTTTTTCAAAGAGAATAGTGGCCCAGGAGCAAGTCGGAATTTCGGAATGGAACATGCAAACGGAAACTATTTTATCATTTTAGATTCTGATGTCATCGTTCCGAAACAATACCTTACAGAAGTTAAAAAAGCATTAGGACAAAATTTTACAGATGCTTTTGGTGGTCCAGATGCTGCGCATCAAAGTTTTACTTCTTTGCAAAAAGCGATTAATTATTCCATGACTGCTGTGTTAACAACAGGCGGAATTCGGGGAAAGAAAAAAGCTGTTGGGAAATTTCAACTAAGAAGTTTTAATTTCGGGCTGTCGCAGATAGCATTTAATAAGACCAACGGTTTTGCAGATTTAAAAGTTGGAGAAGATATCGATTTGACCTTTCGTTTATGGAAAAATGGATTTGAAACTCAATTGATAGAAAAAGCATTTGTGTATCATAAACGAAGAAGTACTCTCAAGCAATTTTTTAAACAAACGTTTGCTTTTGGGACTGCAAGACCACAATTGAATAAATGGTATCCGGAAACTGCAAAAATAACGTATTGGTTTCCTTCTTTATTTATTATTGGATTTGATGTCACTGTAATTGCTGCATTTTTTGGCTATTGGCAACTCATTGCTTTTTATGGATTTTATTTTATTTTACTATTCTTAGATTCGTTGTTTCAAAATAAAAATTTGGTTGTTGCTTTTTTAAGTATCATCACTTCTTTTACGCAACATTTGGGGTATGGTTTGGGATTTTTAGAATCGAAATTTTTAAAGAAAAACTAAGGGTTTGTCACATTGCGTAAATTTATTTTGAGAAAAATAAATTTGTATCGAGATGTCTTCCAAATAGTTCTCGATACAAAATTGTTCATACTTCTCAATTTCACTCGAACTGACAATTATCTTAACTGATTTAACGTTTTTATTTGTAAATCTCCCAAAGATGCTGCATCAGTTGCAAATTCAATTGTAATAGACTCATTTGGTAATATATCAAAAAAGTTATCAGAAAAATGACCTTTATTTTTGCTGAACAAGAAAACATCTTTTTGTAAAACAGTACTTTTTATTATGATTGAAAATCCGTTTTTAGTTTTTGTAATTTCTTTTTGAATTTCTCCTTTAGGTAAGTTTAAATTTTTCGGACTGCTAAAAAAGTGAAGCGCTTTTTTACCGTTAAATTCAGTAATTAAAACCTGATTTTTTCTATCAATACCTCCATTTGGAACCGTAGCTACTTTTTGACTTACATTTTCTTTTACAGAAATTTCTTTAGAATTTGACCAAATTTCATTGCCTTTAAAATCGATCATTTTCATGATAAGTTCTCCAGAAATTTCTTCAAAAGTATCGTTGATAACGTAGGTTGAAATGTTATGTTTATTTTCTTCAATCGAAATCAATACATTCTCAAAAGCTTTTTTTGCTTTGTATTGCAAAGCTTTCCAGTTGCCAAAATAATCAATACTCGACCAAGAAATTGCTGGCCAACAATCGTTTAATTGCCAATACAAGGTTCCCATATTGTACGGTTTTGCTCTTCTGTGCGCCTCAATTCCCATCACAATTCCTTTGGCTTGTAGCAACTGACTAACATACACATAATCTTCATCAGCAGTTGGAACGTTGTAATCGCGTTGCATGTATTCATTAATCAATTGAAAACCTCTAACATGTTTTTGATGCGATTTTATTCCGTCTGTTTTTAAATCTACGTTCTCTTTTTGGTTGATGTAGTTAATCGTTTCATAACTCGGAAAAGATTGAAAACCAAACTCGCTCATAAACCTAGGAACTTGTTTCTGAAAATGTTCAAATGGTCTTGCATCGTGCCAAACCCACCAATCGTGTGCATCGCCTTCAAATTCGTATTTCGGATTTCCTCTACCAAATTTCGGAGAACTTTCCCAATAGCTTGATTGACTTAATTTAGAAACTGTACTTGGTAAAATTGAATCAAAAACTTTCAAGTAATCGTTCCAAATTGCTGTTTTTTCTTTTTCAGTCCTTCCATCTTGCCAACCCCAGCGATTCCAGCCTTCTGCGTTTTCATTATTTCCCGCCCACAAAGCAATACTAGCATGATTTCTCAATCTTTTTACTTGATCTTCTGCTTCTTGTTTTACGTTTGATAAGAATTCTTTATCGCCAGGATACATCGCGCAAGCAAACATAAAATCTTGCCAAACTAAAATCCCTTTTTCATCACACAAATCGTAAAAAACATCATTTTCGTAAATTCCGCCGCCCCAAACTCGCAACATATTCATATTTGAAGCTACCACATCAGAAAGTAATTTATTGTACTTTTCATCAGTTACTTTATTCTGAAAACTATTTTGAGGAATGTAATTAGCACCTTTCATATAAACAGGTTTTCCGTTCAATTCAAAATAAAATGATTCGCCAATAGCATCTTTTTCTGTTATTAATTTAATAGTTCTTAATCCTTTTTTTATTGATTTTTTGTCTTTTATAATATTATTTTCAATCAGTTTAAAATCAAAATCATACAAATGTGGTTTTCCTAAATTATGTGTCCACCATAAAACTGGATTTTTAATATCAAACGGAACAGAATATGTGTGTTTTCCTTTAACAACTTTTAAATGATTTGAATACGTTTGTTTATCAGCAGTAGTAACAAGCATGATGTTTTTGTCTTCATCACTGTCAATAGTGACTTCAATTTCTAAACTTGCATTGTTTTTTGTTATGCTTTTTTGTTTGATAAAAATGTCATCAAACTTAATGTCGTTCCACGCTTTTAGAGAAACATTTTTCCAAATTCCGGAAGTATTCATTTTTGGTCCCCAATCCCAACCATATTGAAATTGTGCTTTGCGTGTGTAAATACGTTTTCCTTCTGGTAATTGATAGGGATTATTTTTCTCTTTTACAGTTTCAATTTTATCAGTATTCGTGAAAACAATTCTTAAAACATTATTAGATTTTAAATGTTTTTTTACATCAATATTGTAGGTTCTAAAGGCATTTGTAGTTGTGGTAATTAACTGATTATTTAAATACACTTTTGCGTAGGTATCTAATCCCTCAAAAATAAGATTGATGTTTTCTTTTTGTAATGTTTCTTGGTTTACAGTAAATGCAGTTTTGTATTCCCAATCTTTTTTGGCAATCCACTGCACTTTTTCTTCGTTGGTTTGTATAAAAGGATCTGGAATGATTTTATGATCCAATAAATCTGTAAAAATATTACCAGGAACAGAAGCTGATTTCCAATCCGTATCTTCAACGGATTTGAATTCCCAATTTTCATGAATAGTAAAGGCAATTGGTAATTCTGAAGTTGTTTTTTTACAACTAAAAACGCTTGTTATTACTAAAAGAAAAAGAAGGTCTTTATGTTTCATTCGAAATGATGTCTAAACAGGTTTTTATGTGTTCAATATCTGAAGTTGCAATTTGAGTTTCGTCAAAATGTTTGTTGCTATTCATTGATATTGAAGGTTTTTCAATAGTTTTGGTTTGAGAAGTTGCTGATAAATGCACTTCTTTAAATTCATTTTCTTGAAACAATTTGATGTTGTTTTTGTTAATTCCTCCGCCAGGCATAATTGTAATTTTAGAAGTTGCTTTTTGAAATTCAATCAAATTATTCAACCCTTTTTCAGCGGATGTTTCTTGTCCAGAAGTTAATATTCTAACGACTCCAATTTTTTCTAAATTCTTGATTTCATCTATCGGATTTAGCACCCAATCAAATGCTCTATGAAATGTAAAATTCATTGGTTTGGCAATCTCAACAAGTTCTTTTGTTCTTTCAATATCAATGGAGTTATCAATATGTAAAACACCAGAAACAATTCCCAAAACGCCCAACTCTTTACAAATTAAAATATCTTCTTTTAGAATCTGAAACTCATCATCAGAATAGGTGAAATCTCCACTTCTTGGGCGAATTAAAACATGAACAGGAATTATTAAATCGTTCATTATTTTTTTTAGCAAACCATACGAAGGTGTAATTCCGCCAACAGCTAATTCAGCACACAATTCAATTCTATTTGCTCCGGCTTTTTCTGCGTTGATGGCAGATTGGTATGAGTTTGCGCAGATTTCTAGTTTCATATTTTTATGTCATTCCTGCGTAGGCAGGAATCTTATTAATTGCAGTTAAATATTTAAAAATGGATTCCTGCTTTCGCAGGAATGACAACCTTTTTTTTACTCCACAACAATTTCATCAATAAACAACCAAGGTTTGTGTCCTGCTCCTTGTTTTCCGTCAGGAATTATGCCATAGTTTATCAATTTTAATTTGATATATCGAGTGACTATTTTTGTCTCTAATTTTAAATCAACAATTTTTTCTTCGCTTTGCTCTAATTCGATTGGGATAAATTCTTCTTTACCAGGAAAGCTCACAATAACTTGAGACGGAGCGTAAATCCAACTTCCATTTTGATTGTTAAAACGAGTGGAAATAGAATTTACATCCATTTCTTTTCCTAAATCAATTGTAATTTCTACATCTTTTCCGTCAAAACCCAACCATTCATTATCTCCATAACGTTTGTCGCTTCCATTAATTCCGTTGATCAATGCAGCATTTCCGCCAGCATTGTATTTTTCACTCGGAGCAACATCAAAAGTTATTTTTTTTCCAACCGCTTTGTGCATTTTTATGCTTTCTTTAAAAACGCCACTCACTTGATCTTTTGCATTAAAAGAAGCAGCATGAATAGTGACACTTTTATCTATAAGTAAAGGTTCCTTATAAACAGCAGAATTGATGTTCGGTGCTGTGCCGTCTAAAGTATACCGAATGGATTTAGTATTCGAAGAAGTTTTTAAATTCATGTATAAAACGCCTTCTTTTATTTCTGATTTCCCTAAAATTTCATGCAAATGATTGGCATAATTTACATCTCTAGCGTCTAATCTTTGTTGATAAAACTCTAAACGAGTTTTAAAATTTTCGAAATTTTTGTTTTTATCTTCAGACCAAACAACCTCGCTCAACGCAACCATTCTTGGAAAAGCCATGTATTCAACTTGCTTAGAATCTTTCATGTATTCTGTCCAAACATTTCCTTGCGCTCCCAACACATATTTAGATTCTTCTTTGGTTAATTCTTTCGGAATCGGATTAAAACTATATACTTTTTCTAAAGGTAAAAATCCGCCAATTGCCAAAGGTTCATCTTCTTTTGTAGATTGATAATGATCAAAATAGCAATGAGAACCTGGTGTTAAAATGACATCGTGATGTTGTTGTGCAGCAGTAACTGCTCCTTCTGTTCCTCGCCAAGACATTACGGTTGCATTTGGTGCTAATCCGCCTTCTAAAATTTCATCCCAACCAATAATTTGTTTTCCTTTTGAGTTGATGTATTTTTCCATTCTGGTGATAAAATAACTCTGCAAACCATGTTCGTCTTTTAAGCCTTCTTTTTTAATTAAAGCCTGACAATGAGCACAGTTTTTCCAACGTGTTTTCGGAGCTTCATCGCCACCAATATGAATGTATTTTCCAGGAAACAACGCAATTACTTCGTCAATAACATCTTCTAAAAACTTAAAAACTGCTTCTTTCGGACAATAAATGTCTTCAAAAACTCCCCATTTCGTTGCAACATCAATTGATTTTCCTGTACAACCTAATTCTGGATAAGCAGCAATTGCAGCTTGTGCATGACCAGGCATTTCTATTTCTGGAATGATAGTAACTTGTCTTTCAGATGCATATTTTACAACCTCTTTTATTTGTTCTTGTGTGTAAAATCCGCCATATCTTTTTCCATCAAATTTGTGTGGTTGATCGCTATAATGACCAATCAACGTTTCTTTTCTAAACGCTGCTACTTCTTGTAATTTTGGATATTTTTTTATTTCAACTCTCCAACCTTGATCTTCTGTTAAATGCCAATGAAAAGTGTTTAATTTTAACATGCTCATCAAATCGATGTATTTTTTAATAAAATCAACCGGAAAAAAATGACGCCCAACATCTAAATGCATTCCACGATATTTGAATTGTGGCGCATCTGTAATCTCTAAATTTTGAATGGAAACTGTACTTTCTTTATACGTGCTATTCTCAAAAGAAGCTGGCAATAATTGACGTAAAGATTGTACTGCATAAAAAGCTCCTTTTGCAGAATTTGCAGCAATTGTAATTTCGTTTGATGTTACTTTTAATAAATAACCTTCTTCGTTTGTAATAGAAGTATCTTTCTTGAAAGAGATGACATTCTTAGAATCTTCTGATTTTAATTTTATTTCACTTCCGTATTCAATATAAGATTTTAAAAAATCGGCAACTTGCTTAAATTCATCATCAGAAAAAATGCCTGTTGAATTGCTCATTTCAAAAACACCCTCATTAATTTGTTGAGAAGAAGGTGCAGGAATAATTGCAGGAGTTACAGCTAGTTGCTTCTCTTCTGAACAAGAACTAAAAAGTAAAATTGTGAATGAGTAGATTAAAAAATACTTAGTGTGTTTAAAATTCCACATAAATAAATAGGTTGATTATTGTTATCTTGCTAATTTAGTCAAATAAATAAATTCAAACACGGAATGAAAAAATATTTTCTACTGGTAGTTTTACTATCATTTTTCTTAAATTCTTGTAAACAGAGCCCTCCAATTTCTCCAGCACAAAAAGATCAACAATTAATTTCTTATGTAAATACGTTTATAGGAACTGGTGGTCACGGACATACATATCCTGGGGCAACAAGTCCGTTTGGAATGATGCAATTAAGTCCAGATACACGATTAGACGGTTGGGATGGTTCTTCTGGGTATCATTATTCTGATTCTGAAATCTTCGGATTTTCTCATACGCACTTAAGCGGAACAGGAGTTTCTGATTATGGAGATATTTTATTAATGCCAACAAATAAAGTTGTTTTTAATAATGGTGCAGACGGAAAAGAAGGATATAAATCTAAATTTTCTCATGACAAAGAAATTGCAGAACCGGGTTATTATAAAGTGCATTTAGACGACACAAATATTGATGTTGAATTAACAGTTACAGAACGAAGCGGGATTCATAAATATCAATTTGCAGAAGGATCAAAACAAATTATCATTTTAGATTTAGAACATCGAGATGAAGTGTTAGATTCTAAGCTAACTATCAATTCTAAAACAGAAATTTCTGGATATCGTTTTTCGAAAGCTTGGGCTACAGATCAACGATTATTTTTTGACATGCTATTTTCTAAACCATTTACAAACGTTACTTTTTTAGAAGATAAAAAGGAAGGGAAAAAAGTAAAAGCAGCTTTTGAATTTGACAATACAACTGGAAACGAAATTAATGTTACCATCGGAATTTCGCCTGTTGATGAAGAAGGAGCAATACACAATTGGCAATTAGAAATTGGTAATAAAACTTTTGAAGAAATTAAAAAAGAGACTCAGGATATTTGGGAGCAACAATTAGAGAAAATAGTTATAGAATCTGAAGATTTTGATTATAAAACCAATTTTTACACGGCATTATATCACACCATGATTGCGCCAAATTTGTATCAAGATGTTGATGGACGTTATCGTGGAATGGACATGAAAATCCATGAAACAAAAGAGTTTAATTATTATACGGTGTTCTCACTTTGGGATACTTATAGAGCTGCACATCCTTTATATACAATTATAGAGCAAGATAAAACCAACGATTTTATTAATACATTTTTGGCGAAATATGATGAAGGCGGCATTATGCCAATTTGGGATTTATCTGCAAGTTATACTGGTTGTATGATTGGTTATCACGCAGTTCCTGTAATTGCTGACGCTTATTTAAAAGGAATTAGAAATTACGATGTAAACAAAGCTTTTGAAGCGATGAAACATTCTGCAACAAGAGATAAATTGGGATTGGATTCCTATAAAAAATATGGATTTATTCCTGTTGAAAAAGAATCTGAATCTGTTTCTAAAACCTTAGAATATGCATACGATGATTGGACAATTGCGCAAATGGCAAAATCATTAGGAAAAAATGATGATTATAAAACGTATACAGAAAGAGCACAATATTATAAAAATGTGTTTGATCCTTCATCACAATTTATGCGTGGACGTTTTAGAAATACGTGGTTTTTGCCTTTTGATCCTTTTGAAGTAAACTTTAATTATACAGAAGCCAATTCTTGGCAATATAGTTTTTATGTGCCACAAGATATTTCTGGTTTTATCAATTTGTTAGGAGGAAAAGAGAATTTAGAAAAGCAATTGGATAAATTATTTACCGCAAAAAATGAAACTTCTGGTAGAGATCAAGCAGATATCACAGGATTAATCGGTCAGTATGCACACGGAAACGAACCAAGTCATCACATGGCATATTTGTATAATTTTGTAAATAAACCTCAGAAAACACAAGAAAAAGTTCGTCAGATTTTAACTGAATTATACACAAATACTCCAGACGGAATTTCAGGAAACGAAGATTGCGGACAAATGAGTGCTTGGTTTGTGCTGAGTTCTATGGGATTTTATTCTGTAACGCCAGCATCAAATCAATACATTATTGGAGCGCCATTATTTCCGAAAGCAACCATCAATTTAAAAAACGGAAAAACATTTACAATTGCTGCCGATTCAATTTCTAAAACAAATAAATACATTAAATCGGTTGAATTAAACGGTAAAAATTATCCGTACACATTTTTAAATCATAAAGATATTGTTACTGGCGGAACTTTACGTTTTGTGATGACAGACAAACCATCAACTTGGGGAACAGACGACAAATACGTTCCGGTTACAGAAATTAAAGAACATTTAATTGTTGCTGCGCCATTTATTGAAACTGGAGATATTGCTTTTAAAGGAAAAACGAGTGTTACCTTAAATACGGTTGATAAACAATCAGAAATTTATTATTCTATAGAAAATGAATTTGTGAAATACGAAAATCCATTTACCATTTCAAAGAAAACAAGTTTAAAAATATATGCAGTAAAAGATGGTGAAAAAAGTGCAACCATTACAACTGACTTCTTTAAAATTGATCCGAATGTTACCATTACATTAAAAAACGAATATGCAAATCAATATAATGGTGGCGGAAAAAATGCGTTGATTGATGGAGTTATTGGAGCGCAAGATTTTAGAACCGGAACTTGGCAAGGATATTCTGATACAGATTTAATTGCGATTGTAGATTTAGGAAAAATAAAAGAAATTAATAAAATTTCTGTTGGTTTTTTGCAAGATCAACGTAGTTGGATATTTCTCCCAACAGAAGTTGCTTTTTTTAGTTCTACTGACGGAATTAACTTTTCAAAATTAAAAACTGAATATAAGTTTCCGCCAAATAAAGATGAAAATGTTTTGATTAAAAGAATTTCATCTTCAAAAAAAGTTAAAGCAAGATATATAAAAGTAGTCGCAAAAAAATTAGGGATTTTACCAAAGTGGCATTTGGGCTATAAACACAATGGTAGAAGCTGGTTGTTTGCGGATGAAATCCAAATAAAATAGATGAACGTCATTGCGAAGAAAGTTTTTTGCTTTCTGTAGTAATATCATCATAAAAAAAAGAGATTATTTCGTTCCTCGAATTAGGTAACCTATACAATTCCTGCGTAGGCAGAAATCAATATAATTAAAGATACTGAACTAAATTTAGCATAAAATGAAACGTAGAAATTTTATAAAAAGAGCTTCCTTAACAGGATTAGGTTTGGCAGTTGTACCAACAATTATTTCTTGTGAAACCGAAGATAAAAAAGATAAGAAAGCAATTGCAACTGCAACACCAGTTTTGCCAATTGTAGTGGCAACATGGCGGTTTCATAATGCAACAAAAGCAGCTTGGGAAGTTTTGGAAAAAGGCGGAGAATCTATTGATGCAATCGAAGCGGGTTGTAGAATAGAAGAAGCTGATCTTAAAAATACAACTGTTGGTAATGGAGCTACGCCAGACAGAGACGGAAATGTAACGCTAGATGCATCTATTATGAGCAAAGAAGGAGACTATGGCGCAGTAGTTTGTATGGAAAATATTGTGCATCCAATTTCTGTGGCTCGTAAAGTAATGGAAGAAACACCGCATGTTTTGTTGGCAGGAAAAGGAGCAGAGCAATTTGCCGTTTCTCAAGGATTTAAAAGAAAAAATCTATTAACCAAAGAACGAAAAAAAGCTTGGGAAGAATGGAAAGTAAAATCAGAATACAAACCGATTATCAATATAGAAAACCACGATACCATTGGGATGTTGGCTATTGATAAAAATGGTGATATTTCTGGTGGTGTTACAACAAGTGGTTTGGCATATAAAATGGCTGGAAGAGTTGGAGATTCTGCCATTATTGGTTCGGGTTTATTTATAGATAATACTGTTGGCGGAGCAACAGCAACAGGAATGGGAGAAGAAGTGTTAAAAACCGTTGGGAGTTTTTTAATTGTAGAATTAATGCGTCAAGGTAGCACACCACAAGAAGCGTGTGAAGAAGCTGTAAAAAGAATAGTTACTTCCAACCCAAATTATAAAAATTTTCAAGTAGGTTATGTTGCTTTAAACAAGCAAGGAGAATATGGTAGTTATTGTATTCATAGCGGATTTGGAATTAGCAAATACCAAGAAGGAAAACAAACGTATGTAGAGTCTGGTTCGTATGTTGAAAGTTAATAAAGTTAATAAAGTTGCAAAGGAACAAAGGTTCAGAGTTACAAAGTGGCAAAGTGGCAAAGTGGCAAAGTTGCAGAGGTTCAAAGGTCTCAAAGTTGCAAAGTGAGTGTCATTGCGAAGGAAGTATGACTGTAGCAATCTTTACATTTTTAGTTACCTGGTCTCAAAGTAAACAATAATAAAAACAAATAATTAATGAATACATCAACTAATAAATCTTACAGATCAGCATTTATATTTTTAACGTCTTTATTCTTTTTATGGGGTTTTATTACCGTACTAGTAGATTCTTTAATTCCGAGATTGAAAGATGTTTTCGAAATGTCTTACGCAAAAACCGTCTTGGTACAATTTGCGTTTTTTGTAGCGTTTTTTGTATTCTCTTTACCTGCCGGATTTATCTTATCTAAAATTGGCTATAAGAAAGGAATTATTTGGGGTTTGGTAACCATGGCAATTGGTTGTTTGTTGTTTTATCCAGCAGCAGAACATAGATTATTCTCAGTATTTTTAATCGGTTATTTTACATTAGCGGGTGGAATTACTATTTTACAAGTTGCGGCAAATCCGTTTGTGGCGTTGTTAGGAAGTGAAGAAGGTGCGAGTAGTAGATTGAATTTATCACAAGCTTTTAATTCCTTAGGAACCACCATTGCGCCTGTTGTTGGTGCGTTGTTTTTACTGAGCGATTCTGTAAAATCATCTGATGAAATTGGTTTGCTAACTGAAACTCAAAAAATCGATTATTATATTGCAGAAGCGGCAACTGTACAAACGCCATTTTTACTAATTGCTGGATTTATTTTGTTATTAGCAGTAATATTTCTATTTACCAAATTACCAAAACTGATAGAAGAAAGCCCGAAAGGCGGTTATTTTAAATTACTAAAAAACAAAATTATGCTGATGGGCGCATTGGGAATCTTTGTGTACGTTGGTGCAGAAGTAGCCATTGGTAGTTTTTTAGTAAATTATTTTTACGATTCTGGTTTAGCGCCAATTGTTGCAGAAAATGAAACCATGATGCACATTGCAAACACCATTGCCAATACATTTAATCAATCATTTTCTGGAAAAGATCCAAAATCTTTATTAGGAATTTTTGTCATTTTTTATTGGGGCGGAGCAATGATTGGTCGCTTTGTAGGTGCATATTTAACCAAAATTATGGCAGCAGGAAAAGTGTTGAGCATTTTTGCCTTGTTGGCAATTACGATGATTGTAATTTCAATGAGCACAACAGGTTTACTTTCTATGTGGTCTATTTTAGCAGTTGGATTGTTCAACTCAATTATGTTTCCAACAATTTTTACATTGAGTTTAGAAGGTTTGGGCGATTTAAAAGCACAAGCTTCTGGTTTGTTGTGTATGGCAATTGTTGGTGGCGCTATTATTCCGTTTTTCTTTGGAAATTTAATTGATAGTTTTGGCTTTAAAACAGCGTTTATTTTAACGATTGTGTGTTATGGATATATTCTGTTTTATGGGCGATTTAAAACGAAGAAAGTTCATTAAAACGGAATGTATCTTCGAGCCTTGCCTGCGGCAGGTAGGCGGAGTCGAGAAGTTTTTTTAATAATTGATAAAATTTAGCAGTAAGAATACTTTTTTTATTTGAAGCTATTTCCTGCTTTCAACTATATCTTTTTACACCTGTCATTGCTGTAAAGGTTACCTAATTCGAGGACAGTTTTGATTAAATTTATTAGGAGCTAGAGCGAAGCATGAGTGACGAAAAATCTCATGAAAAAGAAGTACAATCTATGAGATCCCTCCTCGTTCCTCGTTCGGAATTGTAAAGGTTACCTAATTCGAGGACAAAATTAAGAATATTTAATTTTGTTTTTATGAGAAATAACACAGAAGATTTAACCTTAGTTCGCAATTATATTCAAAAGTACCAATTTTTGATATCAGA